>CEPN01006798.1_pt1 | contig 93372 bp, 79 predicted proteins | sample 530391 | NCBI WGS metagenome assembly CEPN01 (sample SAMEA2620027, study PRJEB7988) | marine metagenome | isolation source: saline water (ENVO:00002010), including
TTAAGTCAGGCAGCCTGAAGTCTCAAATTACCTGACGACGGACAGAGCAGCCGTCGTCACATTGTCCTCAAAAGTAATTCCGCTTAGGTCGTCCTGTATTCGAAATGGCGCGTCGCTACCTTCTCCAATCACAATGTTGCTTCGGAAAATGGAATTGACAGGTACGGCCGTGCGTTCAGCGTCGGATCCTTCGGCCAGCTCAATGCGGCGGACAGTATCGAAAACATTATTCTCTATAATTGCGCCATCAACCTGATGATAGCGGTTGATCGGCGAGTTCGGTACCCCATTCATTACGACCAGCGCACCAGAAAATCTCTCTCCGGTCAGATCCTTGAAATAGTTGTTCCGCACGGTCTGGCGCGCATTGATAACGCGGACACCTCCCGTATAAGGAGCGCCATCTCCATCAAAGAGGTTGTTCTCAACCAAGGTATCATTGCCGTGGCGCAAGGTGAGTGTACCACGCGACCGGAAGAACGTGTTCCCACGGTACGTATTACCGCCTGATTTGTTCGAAATGATTTCGACCTCGCCGCTGCAGCGGTCGAAGTAGTTGTTCTCCACGAGTGTGCCCGAGTGCGTGAGCGAATAATGACTGGTTCCAATACGAAGCGTCTCGCCCCCATTTGACCCGAACACTGGGCGAGGCCCGAAATAGTTGTTTCGAATGACATGGTTGTTGTTCTGGCTGTCTTCCGTATTGAGGCGGACTGCCATTGTAGGACCGGAATTGAGCTTGCCCGACAAGTGATTGTGATCGAACACATTGTTCTGGCCATACATCGCAACCCAGATGTCACGCTGCGCCCTGGTTGGGTTGGAGTAGTTTTCGATAACTGTTTCGGTGACACGTGAATTATAGGCGAGATTGTCATTGTCTCGCCGGAAGCTGATAACTTCAGTGCGCGGCGTATAACCTTCCCGAAAAACAAGACCGGATATGACAAGGTGTTTGCCGGCCAGTCTCAGGCTCGACTGTCCGGACAAGATAACCTTGCCAGGTGTTTCAGCCGATACGGTAATGGGAGTTTCGATTGTCCCTTCAGCGTCGAGAAGCATATCAAAGTCGCGCCAAACACCGTTCTGGAGAACGATCTGGTCTCCTGGCTGGGCATTGGTCGCTGCGTTGAAATAGTCTTCCTGATTGGAGACGGGGATGACACGATGGCTATGAGGGCGTTGGGGTGTGGCTTCAGAAACTTCAGGCAGTGCGGGGACAGCCTGACAAGCGCCCAAAGCAAAACAAATTACCGTCGCATTGATGAGCCCTAAACGCATGCTTTTCTCCCGAGGCCGTGTAATCCGGCTTTTCTGCAGTGCTAAATTGTCAGACCAATTTGTCAACCAATTAATTCTTGCGCTGTTGAAAATGTTCTTTTTGATCCCCGTCGCTTGCGGGGGGTGTCGCAAATTTACAATACTAGCTTGGAAAACTGATTAGAGGTCATACCAATATAGACAAATATGCATACCAAAGTGGTTGACATACCATCAGCGGAGGGTGTTGGTAGTCTTCGAAGTGCCTTGCGTCGAGACGAGGCCTCAAAAATATAAATGGGAGGAATTCAGTATGCGCACGTTTAAACGGGATGAGTCTGTCAGTCTGAGGAGGCAGCGGGTTTGGCGGGCGGCACTGCTTGCCGGTGTCGCGCTGCCGTTGGATGCCGCAGCATGGGCGCAGGAAGAACCGGTCACCGTGTCAACACCGGCCGCTGAAGGTGAAGCGCGCCAGGATACGGTTGTGGTGACGGGAATCCGCTCATCGCTCGCAAGCGCACTTAGTGAAAAGCGTGCTGCCGATAATCTGATTGAAGTCATCCAAGCAGAAGACATTGGTAAGCTGCCGGACCAAAACCTTGCTGAAGTTCTGGAGAATATCACGGGTGTTCAGATTACTCGCGAAGCTGGTGTGGGCACCGGGGTTCAGATCCGCGGTACAAATGCAAACCGCACCGAGATAAACGGTGTGTCCACCGTGGGGTCTGGTTCTGGTCGGGGTGGCATTAGTTTTGAAGATGTTTCTGCTGCCATGATCGCGGCTGTTGAGGTAACCAAAGCTCCTGAGGCAAAGACGATTGAAGGTTCTGTGGGCGGGACAATCAATCTCAGAACAATTCGTCCGCTTGACCTTACTGAGCGTTTGGCGACGATACGAATTCAGGGCGAGGACAGCAGCCTCACAACCGATGGTATCACTCCGAGGCTCGCTGGGACCTATGGCAATAAATGGTCAACGGACATGGGTGAGATCGGGACCGTCATCAGCGTCAGCTACGCTGAGCAGGACGTTACCGCGTTTCGTCCTCGTGCAGACCGCGATAACCTGATTGCGTCAGATAGTGGTGCCGACAGTGCGCAGTCTTTTGATTTTCTGCCAATACAGTTCCTGAATCAAGACTACGACAACTTTGAGTACGAGACGACCAATATAGCCGGTACGGTAGAGTGGGCGCCGAATGATGGCGTGAAGCTGTACTTTGATGCTGTTCTGAACGATCAGGAGCGCCGGCAAGAAAGCTCCAGGGTGCAGGCCTCGGGGGTCAGCAGCCTAAATAACATCTCCATTCCGTCTGCCTTCGAAACAGTGAATTTTGGCACGTTGAGCGGCGAAGACGGCGCGCAATTCCTCGGTAGCATTGAGGCGGCGCTCAGAGGTGTCATACCGGTCGACTTGGCTGATGATGATGACGATCCGAACCTTCGTTTTTCATCCGATACAAACTCCCGCCTGACAGATAGCAGAATCTACCGGTTGGGGACCGACTGGCGGCGCGGCAAACTTTCGGGCCGTGTCGAGCTCTCAACGTCGACATCGGATTCCACGACGCCGAGCTTCAATACCACGCTCAATTTCATCAATCCCAACGCTCCGCTGGATGCTGGTGGCGGAAACGACAACGCCGTCCCATTCGTCTACGATCTGAGTGGGGGGGCGCTGACCTTTGCCGTTGCGCAGGATGCCGCATTTGGTCCGACAACCGCACAGTTGCTTGATCCGGCAAACGTTGTTTTGCGTGATGTCAATATCGGCGAGGACAAGTCCGACAACAGTGAAGACGCGTTTCGTGCCGACTTCACCTATGATTTGACAGACAGCTCCGTAAGCGAATTCATCACATCTATTGATGCGGGGTATCGTTACAACAAAACCTCCAGCACCCGCGACCAAATTCGCTCAAACGTCGGATTGCGTTCAATGGCTGATAGTCCGCGGGGGGATCTTTTTGCGGATCTCCTTGTTGCCGGTCCGGACAACTTCAATGCAGCCGATGGCCGGGCGCTGTACGTTTCAGATTTTCTGCTGATCAATCCAGAACTCGCCGCGTCCAATCCCGATGGTGTGCTTGCTGCCCTTAATGCGGCCATCTCTGCACATGGTGGATCAAGATCAATTGACTCGCCCACCTCGAGTCAAAGCGCCTTTTTCGACATCGAGGAAGAAACCCATGCCCTTTATGCGCAAGCCAACTTTGAATACGGTATGTTCCGCGGTAATGCAGGCCTGCGTTATCTGGAAACGGACATTACTTCAGTCGGGAATTCTATACTCAATGGCACCGCGATGCGGGTCTCGACGGAAGGCAGCTATGATTTCTTGCTGCCGCGTTTCAACCTTGTGGCCAACCCGACCGAAGATGTGATTCTGCGTTTTGGCTTGAGCAGGGACATCAGGCGCCCGAACTTTGATGACCTGTCAACGTCGCGGACGTTCAGCACCAGTCCGAACCCGCCGGTCCAGATCGGCAATCCTGGCTTGGCGCCCGAGCAGGTAGACTCCTTCGACATCGCAGCTGAGTGGTATTTCGCGCCCTCCGCTGTGGTAAGCATCGGCTATTTCAACAAGAAGCGTACCGACCTGTTCGTTACTCAGCAGGAAGACCCATACGAAGATCCGGTCACAGGTTTCCGTGATCTGACCGATCCGTGCGAGGCGGGGGGTATTTTCAACCCAATTGCCGATCCGAACGTGTTTGCGGCCAGCGGCACGCCAGTCGGTATCTGTGTGCCAGTTTCGACGACGGTCAACGATCCCGGTGAGACTACACAGGAAGGTTTCGAGTTTGCGTTCCAGTATGATCTTTCTGAGTTTGAGGATCGGCTCGGCTGGGCGTCTGGCTTCGGTGTACTTGCAAACTATACCAATCAGAAATTTTCTGGCGGTGAAACGGTGAACACTGCGACGAGTCGCGCCAATCAGGTGTTTGCCGCCCTGGGTGCGACAACACCTGTGACGTTCCAGCAGCCACTGATTGATCTGTCGGAGAATGCGTATAACGCCACACTCTACTACGAGAAATATGGCCTTTCTGCCCGTGCCCGCTACACGTGGCGTGACGCGTACCGATCAACAGATTTCGGCAGTACGTCCAGCTTCCCTTGGGGATTCCCCGTTGTTCAGGAGGCTCGGGGACAGCTCAATGCGAGCATCAATTATGATGTGACCGAGAGCCTGAGTGTGGGAATTGAAGGCGTGAACCTCACCGAATCTGAGGTTCAGCAATCCTGCGTCAACGAAGGGGCGCTCTTGTGTTTCCAGGGATTGACTGATCGGAGGATTTCATTCGGCGCCAGCTACAGCTTCTAGAAGACAGTAGTGAGCCGATTCACGACAGGAAACGCCCCACGTGTGTGGGGCGTTTTCGTGCATGATCACTGGATTTAGCGGTTTAGAGGCATATTCGGAGATTCGCGCGAATTTTTTTACAAATTGGTCCAACCAATTTGTAAACCTTTTAAAATTACGTATAATGTCGTCGCAATCGGGATTTTGTTGTCTACCCTTAGACCTGACATGCTGCTTGAAGGAACCATTTGATGTCAGAGAAGCGCCTTTACCACACCGTTGCCAGAGCTATTCTGGATATGATCGAGTCCGGATCTTATCCGCCGGGCACGCGGTTGCCTGGAGAGCGCGAACTGGCAGAGAGATTTGGCGTGAGCCGCGTCGTGGTGCGAGAGGCCGAAATCTCTTTGGAGGCCATTGGGCGACTCGACATCAGGGTCGGGTCCGGCGTCTATGTACGCGATGCCGACGAATCGAGCGGACTTATACTGCCGCGTGTTACACCTTTCGAGCTAACTCAGACCCGCCTGATCTTTGAATCCGAGTGCGCCGCTCTCGCTGCCACGCAGATCACCGACGCGCAAATTGAAGGACTGCGGGAAACGATAGAAAAGATGGCGTCATCGACGCACGATACTCCTGACGGCGACGAAGCTGATCGCGACTTCCATCTTCAAATTGCGAAGGCCACGGGCAATGCGGCCAACGTGTTCTTCCTGCAAAACCTCTGGCGTATGCGCAATGAAATTGACGCAGTCCGGAAAGTCTATTCAGCCGTGTGTCTCGATGACACGTCACATCGCGTGAATGAGCATTCGAATATCCTCGATGCTCTGGAAGCCAGAGATCCACAAGCCGCTCGTGAAGCAATGCAGGGCCATTTCGAGCGCCTGCTGGAAGCGCTTCTGGACGCGTCGGAACGACAGGCCATCGAGGAGGCGCGGCAGAAGTCGAGCGCCAATCGGGAGAGGTATCTCAAATTGGCGGCTGCGCGTTAGGAGAGCTGGAGGCAATTGTCAGGGGAAGTGGTCGTTGTCTATTTACGCCTGACATCATGATCTACCTTCCAACGCACAAGTTCGCCGCCATTCAATCGGGTTCGCGGTACGGGTATTTCTCGACGGTTTGAGCGGAAGATATTGGTCGCACCCGAGCGGAGGAGGTTGGTGATCCCTGAGACTTCTTCCATTCGCATGGACTGCGCTCTCAGGAGTCCGTAGAGCGCGTTTCACCCTTCAGTACTGGTTGGCTTTCTGAAGTCGTCAAACGCGCTCTGGTGACTCTCTCTCAGAGCTTTCTGAAGCTACTCGTCGTAGTAGTTGTGGATGTCACGTGCCACATAGACGAGTTGCCACTCCCAAATGGTAATCACCCGGTCTGCGACAGACACAATCTCAGGGTCATCCGGGCATTCCTGAGCGAGCCAGGCTGAAAGCACATGGGCAACGTCGTGGCTGAAGAAGTTGGCGATTGTTGAAAGATGTCGGAGCGGGACCTTGGCAGAGCCGCGCATCCATTGAACGACGGTTGTGTCTCTCTTGTATCCAAGCTTTTCGGCAAGCTCGGCGGGTGTGGATGTCCGGTACTCGAAAGAGAGTTCGAGAAACCGGGACATCCGGTGGTTTGAAGGTGTTTCTTCAAGTTCTGGGAACAGCATTGGTCTTCCTTTCGGTTGGTTGTCGATAGGAAGAATCTAGCGGTTCTCGTCGGTGATTGCGGGTGGCAAACTCTTGTTTGTGTAAGGCGAAGTGTACTTGTCGGGTTGAACCTACGGCATATACGAAATGTCTCGTTTCAGCGTATCCGAAGGCTTTGGGAAAAAGCTTCAATCGGTTCGTTGGTGCACAATCACTTCAATCATCAAAGGAATATCGAGAGTAGGGCCGGATTCAAATTGCTACGTGACGCTGCTCTTCTCGAATGGCGCGCGTTGATCGCCGCCTGAGACCTGTACATCCGCGAAAAGCGGAGACTGGTTCGAAGCCGTCTGACAGCGCCCACCTTGGCGGGACATGCAAGGACCCGTTGCGATGGCGTATTTCCTGCGCGCGTCCAAGCAGATGGCAACAGTCCGTCAGGTTGACTCGACCCGCGCGGGGCCGGGGACCTTCAGGGAATTAAAGTGACCATTCGAATCCGACGGCCTTTTCGGACACGTCCCAAAGCCGCGCCATCACCGCCTTGTCATAGGCATGGGCGTTCAGGGTTCCCTTGCCGACCGGTCCTACGAATTCGCGGGTGCCGGTGGGGCCGTAGAGGGCGCGCTGTTCGGTCAGGGCCTTTTCGGTGGCGCACATGACTTCCGGGTAAGACCCTTGCTCAGCGGTTTGGACCATCGGTGTCTTGGTCATCAACCACCAGATAAACCGCATGGTGCGGCTGCCGCTGGTAGAGATCAACGAGGTGGCAGACGAACCAGGGTGGCAGACGAAAACCTCGACATCGTTGCGCCCCGCAGCGGCCAGCCTGTCTTGCAGCTCATAGCCGAACATCATCTGCGCCAGTTTGCTTTGTGAATAAGCTGTGTTCGCGCCGTATCCTTCTTCCCAGTTCATGTCGTCAAAGTTGATGGTTCTCAGACCCATATTGTAGCCAAGGCTGGCCACGATAACGATCCGGCCTTTGCTTTCCGCGATCCGCTCGAACAGAAGGCCGTTCAGCAGGAAGTGACCGAAATGGTTGGTGCCAAGTTGGCTCTCGAACCCATCCACTGTCAGCTTGCGGGTGGGCACTTGGGCGATGGCGGCGTTGTTGATCAGCGCGTCAATGCGCGGCACGGTCGTCAACACCTCGGCAGCCGCATCGCGAACACTATCCAGAACCGCCAGATCCAATCGAACAAAGCTGACATCGGCCGCTTCGCCGATTTCCTGTTTCAGTTCTCCGATGGCCGCTTTCGATTTCTCGGTCGAGCGGTTCAGCATCACCACCCTGGCGTTTTTCTTCAGAAGCGTTCGTGCCGCCTGAAATCCCGCGCCCGAATTCGCGCCGGTGATGAGGTATGTCTTGCCGCTCAGGTCGCCGAGGCGTTCGGGCGTCCAGCCCTTGGGTCCGAATGTCGTGTCTGCCATTGTTTTCTCCTGCCAGCGCTACTGGCGGTCTGTTCGGATGTCTGTTTTTTCCTAGAAGGTAGATGGCTCTCGGTAAGTGCGGGAAACAGACGTAATCGTCGCTAATACGTGCCTGATTGTCTCGTCCGTATTGAAAAGCAGCATCTGCCTTGCCAGTTTGGCATTATGAGCAAAGACCAGATCAGACACCTGATCGACCAGCGCCTTCCCGAGGCGGGGGTGATCGACACCGCGCTAAAGGGTGTGCAGCTTTTCCGCGTGACCGAACCCGTTCCCTGCGCGCCCGCCGTCTATGAGCCCACCGTTGTGGCAATTCTCAGCGGTGTGAAAGAGGCCATCCTAGACGGCGAACATCACGCGTATGGCAGCGAAGAATACCTGCTGTGCCCTATGACCCTGCCTGTTGAAGCGGGGGCCCCGCAGGCATCGGACGACAACCCGCTGCTGGGAGTGATGATCGCGCTGGAGCCACGCATGATGCGGGATCTTGCCATTGAGATGGAGACCACCGCCGGCGCCGGTTTCAGACACGACGGCCTGTCGCAGCCAGCGCTGGCGCTGGCGAAATGGGATACCGGATTTACTGAGGCCCTGCTGCGGCTGCTGGAGCTGCTCGATAATCCGGTGGACGCGGCGGTGCTGGGCCCGGGGCGTCTGCGCGAGCTGTATTATGCCCTGCTGAAGGGGGAGGCAGGGTCCGCCGCGCGGCGCGCCTTCGGTGTTGGCAACGAAATCGCGCGCACCATCGACTACCTGTCCAGCCATCTGAGCGAACAGGTCACCATTGACGACATGGCCAACCATGTTGGCATGAGCCGCGCGGTGTTCCACCGGCGATTCAAGGAGGCGACGACGATGACCCCCATCCAGTTCGTTAAGTCAATGCGCCTGAATAATGCCGCTATGAAGATCGCTGAGGGCAAGACTGTGTCCGAGGCCGCCTGGGACGTGGGCTATCAAAGCTCGTCGCAGTTCAGCCGGGAGTTCAAGCGTCTTTACGGTCAGTCTCCCAGGCAGTGGAGCCATGCCCGGCAACCGGCACTCGGTCCGGCGTAACGGCCTATCCTAACATCAACTGCCAGACTGATTTGTAAGTGCAGCCCACAGCAGGTCTTCCAGAAACGCCCGTTGAGCGGATTCGGTCTCATCCTTGCGCATCAGGACCAGCGAATGGACGTTCTGGATGATCTCCGCAAGGCGTTCATCGGACAGATCGTTGCGAAGCGTGCCTTCTGCCCGCCCGCGCTCGAAAACTGGGGCCCAGATCTTCACAATCTCGGCCCGGACGGCATCGTTGCCCTGAACGAGAAAGTGCTCCATTTGGGTGCTCGTTTCGTTCAGTATGATCGCTTGGAACAGTTCTTCTTCCTGCGCGATGCGTATGTTTTCGATCGAGCCTTCGATCAGGGCTTCTTTGACGTCCGAATATTTGGCGACCGCACCGGCAGACTTTGATCCCATGCCTCGCAGCAATTGGAACAGAACCTGATTCACCAGCGCGGGCCGGTCCTCGAACATGCGATAAAGCGTTTTCCGAGATATGCCGGCCTCGCGAGCAATGTCACTCATTGACGTCTTGTGAGGTCCCAACTGCCTGAAACACTTCAGGGCAGCGTCAACCACCGCTTTTCTGGACACGCCGGAATGTGTCGTTTCGGGGCCGGGAGCGGTAGTGTCAGTCATACAGGATTTCACAGGCCTTTGCTTGAATGGGTAAGTATCTTGCCGGACCGCATTTAGTCCATACTTCACAGTCTATTCGAGCACACATGGCAGCCCCCTGAAGTTGACGTCATTCAGCGGCCATGAGTGGTGATGGGGCGGATTTCGACGTCACACGAACGAATGCACCGGGGGTTGCTCCGGTGGGGCGGTCCGTTTGGTGAGTGACCACACCATTCACGATAACACAGTCGTAGCCGCCCGCGCGAGCTTGGCGGCGCCAGTCGCCTTCGGGCATGTCGTGGACAATCTCATACTTGCTCATGTCGAAGTAAAGCTGGTCGAGATTGTAGATCAGGATATCCGCCTTGAACCCGGGGAGTAGGGCGCCGCGATCACGAATGCCGACCGAACGCGCATGTTTCAAGCTGAGCTGGAAGTGCATTTCTTCCAGTGTCTTGAGTTTTTCCTCTCGTACCAACCAGATCAACAGGTCGGTTGCGTAATGCCCCATGCCAAACGCCTTTGTGTGGGCTCCACCGTCTGAACCACCGGGGACCACGGCTGGATTCGCCATGAGGCGTACCGCTTGATCCGGCGTGATTGACGCGATCGGCGGCGACTTCATTTGCAGGTCCAGATCCGACTTGACGCCAAGGTCCAGCAAGGCGGCGACAGCACTCACGCCAATTTCTACGCCGACCTGCGCCAGAGTTTTTCCGAGAAATTTCTGAAGCGCGGGATGTTCGCCGACCGCTATGACGGTTTGGCCTTCCAGGCCCGCCGCGCCGCTTGCAGCACCCATTTCCGCGTATTGCGTCTCAAACTCCCGAACAAAAGCGGGGTCTTTTATCAATGCAAGAATTTCGGCATCGGAACTGCAGCCGACGATTTTGCGGACTGCGGGAAGTTGGCCTGCGGCGGTATCGAGTTCTCGGATGCCGGCCTCTACCCAACCGCGATTGATCAGGGCACCAGCTGTTACGTCGCATCCCGCTTCGCGCATGGAGTCTAGCCATTGAAGGTCTTCGTCGACCACTTGGGGCACCAGATCATGTGTCAGGAATACGTTATGTATGACCCGCACGCGCGTCCCGCGGGCCAATTCGGCTACACGTTGTGTGATGGAACGATCGCCGAAATACATGATCTGGGGCAACATCTGGATGACGCCTTCGCCGCGCGTTATGACTGCACGGCAAATATTCAGAATATCGTCATGGTCCATGAGGTCGGTCGGCATGGGGGTGCCGTCCGTATCGACATGTGAATTGCCTTCGGCACCCATAACCGACATCGAAATACCTATGGCCCCGGCGTCCATTGCTTCATTGATCAGGCGATGTATTTCGGCCAGTTCTTCTGTATTCGGTCCTCGCGTTTTGGCGGCATCTACACCCATCACATAGACGAGCAGGGGATTGAGCGGGAGAAACGTCAGGACGTTCAGCCCTTTCCGCAAACCGCGGATGCGTTCCATGTATTCGGGAAAGGACTCCCAGTCCCACGGCAGTGCTGCTTTCTGGTGGGACACAGGGATTTGCTCCGTAGTTTCCAGCATGCCCATGATCCGCTCGCGGTCTTTTTCTCGAACCGGAGCAATTCCAAAACCGCAATTTGCATTCACGACGGTCGTGACACCATTGCGACCGGCATCCAGACAGTACGGATCCCAGAACAAGGCTGCATCGTAGTGGGTGTGTTGCGTTATGAAACCGGGCGCGACGGTTTTTCCGGTGGCGTCAATGGTCTGCTTTGAGCTGCGGCCCCGCAGATCGCCAATTTCAGAGATCTGATCATTAATGATTCCGATATCTGCATAGCCACCGGGACTGCCTGTGCCATCGACAAGAAATCCTCCTGAAATGATTAGATCAAAATCCGTCATTTGTCGTTCCATCCCTTCTTTGTAGTTGTTTGTTGCAAACCTCGATTTGCAAGCACGGAAGAGGTTTTGAACCCGCCTCTCCTTCTGTTCATGACGGATTGAATGACACAATAATATACAATTGTCACCCCTGAGTTGACACAAGACACAAAACGTAATCTTTGTATCAAAAAGCGGAACGCATAATACAATTAGTCCGCATGGGAGGAACGAGGATGACCAACAATCGAGACACCACAACTGCGTCTGGCGAAGCCGGTACCGCAAGAAGAACGACCGCAGCGGCAAGGTGGGGCGGGCTGGCGGCATGCGTTGCTCTAATGCCGTTGACCACACCTGCGATCGCGCAAATGGGTGAAGGTGTCGAAGCGGAATCTCGTCAGGCGACTGTGATCGTCACGGCGACCAAACGAGAGGCGAGCATCCAGGATGTCGCCGCCTCAATCTCGCAGGTCGGTGGAGATGATCTAGAGACGCGCGGTGTCGATGATGTCGAAAACCTCGCCCTGCAGATACCGAATTTGACATTCGGAAAATTCGGGAGAAACACATTCGTGACAGTGCGCGGTATTGGCACGACGGTCGATTCGGGCGTGGCTGAACCCTCCGTTGCAACCTATGTCGATGGCGTTTTCCTCCCGCGCGCCACAATGGCGCTGCTGCGCCAGGTGGACCTCGAGCGCGTGGAAGTTTTGCGGGGACCGCAAGGCACGCTCTACGGGCGCAATGCGACGGGCGGCGCGGTGAACTATGTTTCGCGCGGACCGAGCGACACGTTCGAAGGGAAAATTGTTGCCACGTTTGAGGAGCGTAACGGCCGTGGTGTCGATGCCGTCGTGTCCGGTCCCATCTCGGAGGGATTGTCCTTCCGGTTGAGCGGCGGCGTGCAAAAGCAGGATGGCTATGTGAAGGTGCTGAATACCGGTCAGGATCTTGGTGATCAGGATCTGTGGCATGCGCGCGGGGCTCTAAAGATTGAGCCATCAGACAACGTCACGATCGACCTTTCTGTTCAGCATGAAGAGGACACTGGAAATTTTGGTTGGCAGTCGGTTGTTTCCGAACCATTTGTTGTTGCTGGAACTGCGGCGTTGTTCATGACCAACGCGAACTTCACAACAACGCCTAACCAAGTGTACGCGGACGGCGATCATTCCGGAAATGCCGAGACGACCATTGCGATTGCGCGGGTGAACTGGGATGTTTCGGAAACAGTCTCCTTCCGCTCCATTACCGGCTATGTCGATCATGAGATCGACAATTCATTTGATGCGGACGGGACCAACTTCTTCTTCGCCGATCTTACGGGATCGTCTAGGCCGTCCCAATCGTTTAGCCAGGAATTCAATTTGTATGGCCAGACGGGTGCGCTGGATTGGTTGATCGGGGCCTACTATTTCAGCGAAGAGTTTGAACTTGGCCTGCCTGTGGAGTTTCCGGGAGTTCTGTTTGGCGTCCCCACGGTGCCGCGTCTCGAGGTTATTGCGGGGGATTTGGTTGAAGATACGGAATCCTATGCGGCATTCGCCGATGTGACCTATGCATTGACGGAACGGCTGCGCATCAATGCCGGATTGCGCTTCAACGCAGAGGAAAAAGAGTTTACGTTTTTTGGTGCGCCGTCTCCGGCTGGAAACATCGACTCTGAAGACGTCTTGCCGAAGCTCGGCATGCAATTCGATGTCAGTAATAATGTGAATGTCTATGCGAACTGGCAAAAGGGCATCAAATCAGGCGGACACCAGCTAAGCTTGCCGCAATTGTTCGACAGCGAAGAACTGGATGCGTACGAACTTGGCATCAAGTCACAATGGATGAATGGTGCCCTGACCGCGAACGCCGCGCTTTTCTCCTATGACTATACGAATCTGCAAGCGACCATCACCATTCCGCCTGCGACGACCTTGGTTGAGAATGGGGATGCGGAGCTGATCGGGCTGGAAGGCGAACTCATGTATGCCGCAACGGATAATATTGCCTTCAATATGGGCGTCTCGCTTCTGGACACGGAATATACGGACCTGATCACGACCGACCAGGCATTGCCAGGGACGCCCGCTGTCGACCTCACCGGGGAAGAACTAATCCGGGCACCCGAGTTCACTGCGAATTTCGGGGCGGAGTGGAATATTCCAATAAATTCCGGCTTTCTGGGTAGCGTGCGCCTGCGCGGAGATGTCTTTCACTCAGCAGATTACAAGCTGGCCTTCATTGACTATCCGGAGTTGAGGCAGTCTGAATACACGAACATAAACCTGTCAGCGACGCTTACAGATACGTCTGGCAATTACCAGCTTCGTGCTTTTGTGAACAATGCCACGGACGAAATCATCCTGAACAATGGGAGCTATTTGGCGTCGAGCGGTGGGTTCATCGGCATTCATTCGGCGCCCCGGACAGCCGGCGTTTCGCTTTCTGCCAAGTTCTAGGTTTTCTCTCAGATGGACTGCCAATGTCTCGGCGCCGGTTAGCGGAGCCGGGACCTTTTTTCAGCTATCAATGCCAAGCCGTCGACGCAGGAAATCGAATGATGCCTCGCGGAAATCACGTGAGATGTCTGCTTCGGGCGCCAGGGCGTCAAACCCGTGGGGAACATCTTCAACAATTTCCAGTTCGCTCTCTACGCCGTCTTTCGAGAGCCGTTCCGCATAGTCGAGGTTTTCACCGTAGAAGAGATCCTTGTCGCCGACGCCGATCCAGGCTGGCGGCAAATTCGACAAGTCGGGGCGACGTGACGGCACAGCCCAACGCGGAATCTCCGATCCGTCATCCGGCGGATGTCCCAGATAGGCAGACCAGCCGAAAAAATTGTTCTCATTGTTCCAAGCGATATGCCGGACTGGTGTGAGGTCTCCTCGTGTTGCCGTCCGGTCATCGATCATAGGGTAGTAAAGAAGTTGCGCGGCCGGCTGCGGGGCGCCTTCATCCAGAATCCTCTGGCAGAGTGCTGCCGCCAGGCCGCCCCCTGCGCTCTGGCCTGCGACGACAATCCTGGAAGGATCAACTCCCATGAGTTCAGCATTGTCCAGAAACCACAACCAGGCTTTGTAGCAATCGTCGAGCGGCGCCGGATACGGATGCTTGGGCGCCAGTCGATAGTCTACTGACACCACAGACATGCCGAGTTCGCGGACGATCCGATTGCAATCAGGATCGTTCATTCTTGCCTGGCCCATTACGTATCCACCACCGTGAATGAACAGCATTCCAGCGCCGGCGTGTTCGCTGACCGGTTCGTAAACGCGAACGCTGACATGTTCGAGCTTTACGGTGTGCCTACGAACATTGGCGTCGGCCTGCGACCGGAAGGCGATCGCCATGACCAATTTCATCAGCATCCGCGACAACGGACTTCGAAGAGATATGGTCGGCATCCTCGCAACTTGCTTTTGCACTTGAGGGTGCAGATTGCTGACCTTCATTTGCTTTGATGTCATGATGTTTCATCTCGCTCCCTGTTTGTTTGCAGATGGAGTACAGAAGACTTCTGCACAAGCTGAGACTCTGACACAATATTGTTGATGTGTATCACGCATTTGCCGCAGCGGTATTGAGATAAGAACTGGCTTCAAGGAGGGGGTCTCTAAGGTGTACCTTCGCGAAGGGATGAAATCACCTTTTTGCTAACTCATTGCAATGCAGAAGATCATCCAGTTTGCGACGGGCTTGTCAAAGGAACCAGACCCGAGTTGACCAATACTGCTGGTTGGCTCCAATCGATGGAAAAAACTGTTCTGTTGCTTCAGAACGATGGGGATTGTGAACAGCCTGCTGAAGCTGGATCTGCCCGACGATCCGGCCGCATCTCAGAGTATGGGTAGTTCAACATCCTTGTCAGGGTAAATGCCGAGGCAAGGGGGTGACTATACCCACGTTACCCTAAGACTTCTCCTCTCTGGCGAGTGCGCTCTCAGAGCGCGCAGGAGAGTCGAAAAACAGTCTCCAGTACAATTACTGAAGGCATCAAAGAAGCGAGTCAGCGAGCAATCTGAGTCGATTGTGACGCATTCTGATCCGGTGGACGGAAATCACCGATTGAAGTACGGAGTGATGAGTTGAGGATCGTGAACTGGAACATTGAACGGCGGAAGCCGAGTTCATGGCAAGCACGTTCACTCGTGGATGAGATAGCGTCGCTAGAGCCGGACTATGTTTGTCTAACCGAAGCTTGGAAGCAGTCGCTGGCGGATTTCGGCGGTCATGTTATCTCGGCGGAGGGGGGGGCATGGAGCCCTCAACATCCCGATGAACGCAAGGTCGTTCTCTGGTCTCGAAATCCGTGGGCAGACGTCGAACCGATCGAGCAGCTTGAAGCGATCGGTAGCGCCATAACAGCCAGGAGTGAGATCAACGGCAACGTCGTCAGATTTGTAGGTGTTTGCATTCCGTATCATTTTGCCAGTCCGCTCGGAGTTGAGCCGAGAGCCAAACCTTGGACTGAGCATGAGAGGTTTCTGGAAATACTTAAGCCACATTTGGCGCGTTGGGCTCGAGATGAGCCGGTGACTGTCTTGGGTGATTTCAATCGACGGGTTCCGAGATCCTGGGGGCCAAAGCAGTCGTATGAGAAGTTGGAGGATACATTCTCAGGTTACCAGTTTGCCACAACCGGTATCTTGGACGAAATCAATGATCGAACAATCGACCATATAGCTTTCGCCGGTTCGTTTGAGGTGAAGAGAGTATACGGGAAGAGTGCGCATCTTCCAGATGGTCGAAGACGGTCTGACCATTTTGGTGTTGTTGCGGAACTCGCGTGAACTGCCAGAGGCTTTAGGAGAGGGTCTGTATGATGATAGTGGGCATGCTCTGCCCCACCGAGGCGGTCCACCAATAATGTTAGTTCGGCGGTTTCCATGTAGCGGCGTTCATGCCGCCACCTCCCCACAGTAAGGCGGTATGAACGCCGCGGGCAAGATGGTTTGTGGAGCAGGTGGTCGGTAGCCCAGAGAAGAGTGTGGGCGCACGGTGTTGCAGTGCCGCCGCCAAGCCTCGATCAGGATCTGGGCTTCCCTGAGATCGAAGAAGATTTCCCTCGCCAGCAACTCGTCTCTGAGCTTGGAGTTGAAGCTCTCGCAGTAACCGTTTTCCCATGGTGAACCCGGTTCGATATAGAGCGTCTTCACGCCGACCCGGCCAAGCCAGTCACGCAGCGCGGTGGCGATGAACTCCGGGCCATTGTCGGAGCGGATATGCTCAGGCGGGCCATGCGCGACGAACAGCTCGCCCAGCGTGTCGAGCACATCGCGGAAGTTGAGCCTGCGTTCGACGCGGATGGCGAGGCATTCGCGGGTGAACTCATCGATCACACACAGTATACGGAACACCTTGCCGGCATGCGTACGGTCCTGAACGAAGTCATACGACCAGACATGGCCTTTGTGCATTGGCCGCAACCGGATACAGGAGCCGTCATTCAGCCATAACCGGCCGCGTTTTGGTTGTTTCATCGGAACTTTCAGCCCCTCACGCCGCCAGATGCGATAGACGCGCTTCTCGTTCACATGCCAGCCATCCCGTCTCAGCAGGGCTGTGATGCGGCGATAGTCATACCGGCCGAACCGCTCGGCCAGGGCGATGATGGCCGCTGTCAGCACATCCTCGTCCTGACGCACCACACGCGGCTTACGCTGGGTGGAACGGTGCTGGCCGATCACACGGCAGGCCCGGCGCTCTGTTGCACCGAGTGTCTCCACCACATGATCGACCGCTTCGCGTTTGCGTGAAGGGCTTAGAACTTTCCCTTTATGACTTCCTGAAGGATCTGGTTGTCGAGAGTCAGATCGGAGATGGCGCGACGCAGCCGCGCATTCTCCTTCTCGATCTCCTTCATCCGTTTGGCCTGGCCAACCTGCAGCCCGCCATACTCCTTGCGCCACCGGTAGTATGTCTGCTCCGTCACACCGATCGAGCGCACAGCCTGGCCCGTCGCCTCACCACGCGCGAGGCGCACCTCAACCTCCCGCAGCTTCGCAATAATCTCTTCAGGCGTAGATCTCTTGCCCATGTCTCAGCTCCATATCTGAAGCCGGAACTAACTCAAATAATGGACCACTTTCGTGGGGGCAGACCAAAGCCGTGCGGGACATGTTTGAGGTCCTGAACAAGGCGATCGACCTCGACACAGCAGGCGTTCCGCCCATTGACGGGCTAGAGGGCTTCAAAGATCTCCTCCGACGCTACATTCGGCATTGTGCCACCAATCCTGACCACGCCCGGATCATGGTGTCCGAAGCGATGATAGGCGGCGAGCGGCTCCAATGGATAGTGGACAATTTTCTCATTCCGCGACGCGAAGCGATTGCGCAGCGCCTGGTGCGCGCCAGTACTCTGGAACAGCTGCCAGACCTCAACCCGTTATCCTTCCTCTATATCACGACGTCTGTCTGTCAGATGCCATTCGTGCTGGCGCACGAGGTTCAAGCATTGTTTGGTATTGACGTGCGGAAACCAGAAATCGTGGACGCGCACATTGAGTCGGTGTTGAACCTGTTTTTTCAGTATCGCGCCGACTGATTCCGGAAGACATGGAGGCTTGGGGCCGACGCGTCTGAGGCACGCGCCTTGTCAGGTGTCCTCGGTTCAACTGCATTGAGGCCGGAGCTTGCTCCCGTTCCAGCGTGTGTCAGATCGTGTCAGCCCGTTTCATGCCATGCCGCTCGGACGGGCCGGAGCTTGCAGGGCTTATTGCTGTGTTCCGGGAATCAGGACGTCGATCGGCAGGCCTTCCGTGCCGAAATCCGGCAACATGTCATCTTCGTCCGGAGGCGGCGGGGTGCCGTCGGAGCCGGTGCCCATGAGAAATTCGCTGCCGGCCGATTGGGCGGCCTGCGACACGGCCTTGCCCCGACCGATCTCGTTGACGGCGCTGGCGGGATCTATGACGGTCACGGCGCGCGCGCTGGGCACGACAACGGTCAGCGTTCCATCTCCTTCGCCGGAGGTCAGGGTGAGCCCGTCATTCGGCTCCAGGCTGGTGCGACAGCGCTCTGTTCCAGCCAGGTCGCCAATACAGGGATCGTCTGCATCCGTGACGGGAGTCAGGCGGGCAGCCGCCGGGTTCGCTGGAATTTGGCCGAAACCCGCAGACGCAGCATCCTGCCTGGTGTCTTCGGACGCCGGAACGACCTGTTCTGCGCTGATGGCGTAGGCCGCTGCGTCGGCATCCTTGCGCTGGCCATCGGGACGGGGCGGTGGAGGCGTGTCGGCCTCGAGGCCGCCGGTCGGCATGGTGAATATTTTGGGAGGCTCGAACGGCGTGGTGCAGCCGGTGCAGAGGGCAAGGACGAGCAGGGCGCCAGCAAGGTTCGCGGGGCGCGGATAGGCGGTCGACGAGGATGTGTGGCTCGTCATGGCTCAGTCCTTCCGGTGTGTGGAATGAAGGTCCCGGGCCGGAAAACCGGCCCGGGACGGCAGGGGTTACTGGTTGACCGTGGCCGAGTTATAGGACCCGGTCTGGACGATGGAGGCCATGTTGCCGGCGGTCACCGTCTGATTGATCGACGCGTCGTTGAAGTCACCGCCGCTCTGCGAGATCGTCGCCATGTTGCCGTCGGTCGACTGCAGGATCGAGGCGGTGGAGAATTCGCCGCCCGTCTGGGTGATCTCACCGGTATTGTCATTTCCGCTCTGCGTGACGCTGGCGGTCAGGTTGCGACCGGAATTGTTGCCTTGCGTGACCGTCGCGGAGTTATCGTCCCCGCTCTGATCAATATCGGCATCTCCACGGCCACCATTCTGGAGAATGGAACCCGTGTTTCCATGACCGGTCTGCACGATGTAGGAATCGTTCGAGAAGCCGCTCTGGTCAATGCTGGCCATGTTGAACGATGCGCCGCCGATCTGGTCGATGGCCGCCGTGCTGGACTTGCCGTCCTGATCGATACTGGCTTCGTTGTCGGAGCCGATCTGGGTGACATAGGCGTTCAGCGAGCTGTCCTGCCAGACGCGACCTTCCTGGGTGACGTTCGCCGTGTTGCCGGAGCCGTCCTGATAGACGTCAGCCAGAACGCTGTTGTCAGCCTTCTGGCCGGTTTCACCTGGTGCGTTGTCATATTGGTCGACATTGGCCGTGTTGCCATCACCATACTGGGTGACGATGGCATCGAAGTTCTGCGAACCATCCATGTTGAACGATTGGGACACATTGGCCGTGCTCATGCCATCCTGCAGGATGGTCGTGCTTAGGCCGGACTGACCGTCCCCGTTCATGAACTGGTCGACATTCGCCGTTGCGCCGCCATCCTGCGTGATGCTTGCAGAAATGTTCGTGGAGCCATTGCCAGCGATGCCCTGATTCACGTTTGCGACCGAACCACCATTCTGATCGAGCGTGGCGACCACGGACCCGGACGTTACGGCACCGCTTGTCGCGGTGTTTTCGACGGACTGGTCTACAAAGGCGCTGGAACCGCCATCCTGCGTCACATTGGCCGTAATGCCGGTTGCCCGGTTGCCATCCAGGGACTGGTTGACTTCGGAGATCGAAGCGCCGGACTGGTTGATCGTGGCGAAGGCATTGTTGGCCTGTCCGTCAACAGCGGTCTGGCTGACAGTCGAGCTGGAACCGCCGGTTTGGGTCACATTGGTCCGCAGCGTGCCCGTGAAGCCGGGGCCGGTGCCTTCCTGAGTCACGGACGAGGAATTGGTGTCGCCGTTCTGGTTCACATTGGCAACCTGGTTGAAACCGCCGCCGGTGTTCGTCTGATCCACGGTGGAGGTGTTGTTGTTGCCAGCCTGAATAACCGTCGATTCCGGATCGGCATTCGGGATGTTGATCGTGCCATTGGAGGAATCGTCCGTCTGCGCGATCGTGGACACGTTGTTGTCGCCTGTCTGATCATTGTCAGCATAGGCGCCGATTGCATTCTGGGTGACAGTGGAGTCGTTGTCGTTACCGATCTGGTCAACGGTCGAATTATTGTCGCTGCCCGTCTGGGTGACGGAAGCCGCGTTGGCATCACCGAGCTGTGCAACCGTCGTTGTGTCGCCCGTGCCGTCCTGGGCGACGACCGCGCTGTTGTCATTGCCTTCCTGGCTGACTGTGGCGACTTCACCGCCCGTATCGTCGGTAAGGCCTTGTGCGACGGTCACGCTGTTGCCCTGGCCACCGACCTGGTCAACAGAAGCCGTCTGTGCGAGCGAACCTGCGGTGTTCTGGTCGATGTCAACCGAGTTCGGGGCGGCCCCGGTAACGGTGTCAGCGGTCTGGGTCACCGTTGCAGAGTTGCCAACCGCAGCGCCGACGGCACTGGTCTGATCGATGTCGGCCGTATTGGTGGCAATACTGTAGATCTGCGATCCGGGAGGTGTGTGCTTCTGGGTGATGGACGCCGAGTTTTCGTCGCCGGTTTGGTCGATATAGCCTTCGTTTTCGAGACCTTCGGTCTGATCAATGTCGGCATTGTTTGAAACGCCGCTCTGGTTGATGAGCGCCTCTGATTCGTCTGCGAAGGCAGGTCCCCCGAAGCAAAGTGCCGCGATTGCGGCGGTGGCGAGAAGTTTCGTGCGCATGAGATGTCTCCTTGTCAGTGCACATTTCGCACTGATCCGTTCTCGGATCAGCTTGTTCAAAAGGCCATTCTGGAAGCTGAGTGCGTCCCCCCGATGGCTTCTGCCACGCCCCGCTGATGTACAGTTGGAGGCATGTTCGGTTTCAGACCGGGCGCGCATCAGTATGCGCCTTGCGTCACGGTGACCGTGCCGCAGCCAGAGGCCACGACACATCCGGTCTGGTTGATTGTGTATTCCAGCGCATCGCCGGTCTGGACGAGCAGGGCGGACAGGCCTTCGCCGTCCTGGTAGATTTTACCCTGGTTGTCGTTTCCGTCCTGCTCGATTGACGCGGTGTTTCCGGCGCCGGTCTGTTCGATCAGCGCATCGTTGTCGTCACCGTTCTGCACGATGGAGGCGACATTGCCGCCTTCCACAAGATCGCCAGGCGAGACGGTCTGATAGATTGCGGCGGTGTTGCCGTGTCCCAGCTGCGTGAGGGAAGCGGAATTATAGTACAGTTCACCAAAATCATTTGTCTGCCGTATGAGGGCGTCGTTGGAGTCGCCCTCGATTGTGAGGGTGGCATCATTGCGGCCTGCAGGCTGACTGCCGACGGGGGGCGAATCCTGGCGAATCGCGAACGAGTTCGAGTCTCCCGTCACGGATATGCGGGCCGACGCATTGTCTCCGGATTGGGAGACCGTATTGGCCCGGTTCATCTGACCCTGAACATAGGCGTCCACGACAAGATTGCGCCCCGACTGGGTGACTTCCAGCGTGTTTGCGCGTTGCGCCTCGGCCTGCCGGGTGCGCTCAAGAATGTCGGAAATCTGCTCAATATTAGCGAATGAGCCCGTGTCGGCCCCGGCGGGAAGGGCCAAGCCGAACAAGATGGACAGGACGCCGAATGAATTGCGCGTCGAGTGTCTGCGCGCGCTCTCAGCGGGCGGACGTGCAGATGCGATTGCAGTATGTGGCAACATAAAGTGCCGCTCCCGAGTTGCTTGCCTCGACGTGAGGCAGTATTGATCGGGAGATCCGCCAAATGGCAGATCCCCGGGGAGAGACCGGTCCGAGCGCCAACTTGAAGTCGGTCTCTCCCCACCCTTATTGCGGCTCGCGCCGCGCGATCTTGTCTTTGCCTGGTCCTAGTCGGTCCAGGGCTTTGATTGCATCAGCTCAACTTGCTTCATTGGCCTCCCAGTTTTCGCCCTCTTGCAGCAATTCCTTTGGCACACCCTTCAGGGCGTCCTTTGGAAATTCGGTGCGGTATTTCTGATCGTAGAAATCCACCGCTGTCTTGCCGAGATCGGGGTTTTCGAAGTTCCAGAGACCAGACTTTACACCTTCCACGATCAATCCGTAAACGGCTTTTTCGAGCGCCTGGCGTACAGCAACATGGCGAGGCTGGTTCAGGGTGATTCCGGCCTCTGCTTCGAGAAGCTCCCGATAGGCGACATATTTGAAGGCGTTGGCCTGCCAAGCGACAGACGCGACGCGTTGTTCGGTCGTTACCGAGATCAGGACTTCGCCCGTCTTGACGCTGACAGCCCGCAAATACACCGAAACGGCGTCTTCCCGGTACTGTGTGTTCGCGCCAATTCCCAGATAGCGTGCGCCGGCCCCACCCGTTTGCGTATTCGTATCATAACCCGTGATGGCTCCTTCGATCAGGATGCCCGCGAAAAGCAGCGCGGGAAGTGCGACCGATTCCTTTGCAGATTCCCCCAGATAACGCTGGCGCATTTCCAAGATGATCTGGCGTTCCTTGAGCAAATTATCCAGCTTTTCCCGTTCGATGACGGTAAACCAGCTGCCATCTCCTGCGTCCTGCAGGGCCTTGATCAGGATCGGCGTTGCGCCCTGGGTCACGGCGCGCGACAGCGTCTGGACAGTATCGCTCGGCTTGAAGGCGCCGGTCTCGTCCGCGACGCCATAGACGGCGACCGGAATCTGCTCCGTCGGTTTTGGCAGCCAGATCAAAGCATACTCGGTCTGCGTGCGCGGATTCACGGTCGGCTCCGCCATGTCCATGGACGCTTTTGGCGGCGTGCCGCACGCAGCAAGCAGAAGTGTCAGTACAGGCGTTGCCAGCCAACGCTTGAGGCCAGATTGTCCCCACATACAGTGTGTGTCCCCTACAAATTCCCGGTTAGCCGCCGGTGGTGAAAATCGGCACCACGACTTCTGTCGTTGTCCCTGTGGTTGCGTCAAAAATGGTCAGTGTGATCGAATCCAGACCTCTCACGAATTCGACTGTCTGGTCGCCGAAGACGACCCGGCCATAATCCTGCGGATCCTCCCCGAAGATGGCATTGGCGACCTCGGAGGCGAGTCCTGACAGAAGGCGGCTTTGCAGCTGCCGAATGAACAGGTCAGCCTGCGGATCACCGCTGGCGGAGGATGGTGCCTCGGTATCATCCTGGGCGTTTGCGATGCCGAGGAGGTGGGCCGAGTTGAACGGGTTTCCGCCGAAGGACGGATTGACGGGCGTATAGACGAGTTCCTGCGCTGCCGCGCTGCCGGCAAGGGCGAGTGCGACCATGCCGGCGCACGCACCGGTGCGGATCATCCTGATTGGGTGACTAGTCATTTCCTGTTCCTTTCCAGCGCACGCCATCCACGAGGAGGCGGCCTGCGCGTTGCAGATCGACATGTGCCAATGTGATGCCATTCGAAACCTTTACCTGCGAGGCACCGCCCAGTGACATACGTGCATCCGATGCTGTGCCGGCCATTTGAAGCGTCGCGGTTCCATCGAGTTCGGCCGTGATGTCCGTGAGCGTAACGGAATCCAGCGTGATCCGGCTGGTTCCGGACTGATAGATTTCAGCCGTGCCGGTGAGCTGGTCGCTGACCAGCCGGGATGTCCGGCCAAGACAGGCATGCAGGCGGTTTCGGATTTCGCTGATCCGGATGTGGCCGCCATGACTGGCGTCGATTTCAGCGACTTCGGCGCCGGACATTTCCAGGGCCAGGGCGCCGGTTGTTGTCAGACGGAACGTGTCGGTGACATTGTTGGCGATGATACGGCTGCATCCGCCAGCCAGAATTTCGAGATTGTCAGCATCGGAGATTTCGGCATCTCCGGCCCGCATGGATATGCGGACATTTGTGGAAGTGGGTGCGGAAATCACCACGGTCGGGAAGTCGCCGATCGGGTGCATCTCGCCATTGTCGAAGGAGATGCTGAGTTCGCCATTGGTGCGGGCGCAATTCATGGCGAGGGAGGCAGGGGCCCCGCGGACCGAGACGCCGCCATCTTCATCGGTGCTCACGGACAGGGTTCCAAGGTTTCCGACGCCGTCCTCGACGGAGATGATTTCGATCTTGTCCTCGGTGTTCGGGATGATCCGAAGCGTGCCGACATAATCTTCAATATCCAGCGTCATCGCATCATGCCCCGTGGACGGGTGTCCCGCTGATGCGCTGGCCGGCACTAGAAATGCGATCATGAGGCCAACTGCCGCATACGATGCCGCCCGTGGCTTATTTAATTTTGTCGCACGCATTCTGCCCTGCCAATCTTACAGCAACGGCTCACCGAATTGGGCCGGATATTGCGGGCGTGTCCCCACTCCCGGCTCGCGTTCAGCGAACGTTTCACCCTTTGTGAGTGCTAACGAAACATTAAGAAAGTGGGCTGTCATCCCCCAAACGGGGGGAAGGGACAATTTATCCGTAAAGTTTATCGCCTGCATTCGTTTGCACGGGCACGGACATACCAGAATCGAACGCGAAACGTGACGATTTTATCACAATCTCGGCCTGGCGATTGACCACCATCTTCTGCATGATCGACTTGAGAAGCGTCTTGACCGTGCTGGTTGCCACAGCCCGGGCTGTGGCGATTTCCGCTACGGTCTGGCTGGCATAGAGCCGTTCGCAGACATCGCATTCTGCTGAGGTCAGGGAGTAGGTCTGGCGCAACAGGTTCCGGTCCAGGGATTTCACGGATGTGAGCTTGTCGATGAACAGGACCGCATGGCCGGAGCGGGCGCCGAAATGCCCGATGGGGGGCACCGGTGTGACCGAACAGATATAGGTGCATTCCGGGCGCAGGCGCGCGAAGGAAAAGCGGCCGCCAATGGCGTTGCTCTGGCCGCGCAGGGTGAGGGCCAGATCGCGGTTGCTCTCGTCGGACAGGAGATCCAGGCGGCCGAGCCCATCGGTGCGGACCACGCCGGACGCGAGCAGTTTCTCGAACTGTTCTGACTGCCGGACGACCGTGCCGGATTTGTGCAGGATGGCGACGCAGGCTTGGCGGCCGAACATGTCCAGCAGCGACGTTTCCTGCCGGCTGACAATGCGCCCTGCAAGATGGGTGACCGGAATGGCTGCGCGGACCATCTGAGAAAAGCGGGCAATGGAATCATCCGAAAACGGACCATCATCGCGGGGGCGGGCAATCGCCAGGGCCACCACGGTCGAGTCATCGCTGGCGAGGACCGTGCCGGCGAACTGGCCGACGCCGGCCGGAATCAGGAGTTCCTGATAGGCGGCATTGGTGGCCACGGTCTCCTCATCTGCCACTTCATGGTCTCGAATGATTCGGCCGATCTCGCGCGAGGCCAGAATCCGGGTGCGCGGATTGATGGCGAGATACTCCTGCTCATTTTGAAAAAGGTCGCGATCGACGGTGCCCTCGACGGCGGAATCCAGGATGAAGGTCGCATCACTGACGGAAATGAGTTGTGTAGTTTCCGCACCACAATGCGCATTGACCATCTCGAGCGCCCGGGGCAGGACATCGCTGTCGCACAGGCCTTCCAAGAGCAATTCTTTGAAGGTGTCGAGGGTATGATTGCTCATATATTCCAATCTACGCGCCAAGTTTGGCAGCAATGTATAGCTTTCCGTTACTTAACGTTGCAAGCATATTCTTGGTAAATGGGCTGTGAGGATGATCACGGCAGGGAGGTATGACGGGACGTTGCTGCAGTGTCTCACCGCGCTTGCCCATTTCTGTCCACATTGCGGGGGTAAGCGGCGGGCAGGGTCGCAGAAAGCCATTCTTTGATGTGAAGATCGCGTGACAAGCGCGTTAACACATTTTAGGTTGCCTGATTGGGGAATACGGGTTGATGACGAGAATAGCCGCCAAATCAGAATCAGAGCCTGCATCCGTGGAGGATGCCGTGCGCGTAATTGGCCATGTGAAATGGTTCGATAGTGCCAAGGGCTACGGATTTATTGTCGCCGAGTCGACGTCTGACGCAAGTCTGACGGGAGACGTGATGCTGCATGTGACATGCCTGAGGGGGTATGGTGAGTCCTCTGCCGATGAGGGTGCGCGCATCGTTTGTGACGCCGTGAAAGGCGACCGCGGTTGGCAAACCGCTAATATAATTGAGATGGAACGCCCTCGGGCCACCGTCGCCAAGGAGAAAGGTGTTGAGCGCGATTACGAGACGGTCACGCTGAAATGGTTCAATCGCACCCGCGGCTATGGGTTCGTTCAGCGCGAAGGCGATGACACGGATATCTTCGTGCACGCCGTCGTTCTGCGCAAAGCCGGCTACGAAGATATTGAGCCTGGCACGGATCTGGAAGTCTGCATTGAAACCGGTTCAAAAGGTGAGCACGTTAGCCACATTAAACGCGGGTAAGCAGCAGCCAAGACAGCTTGCCGCCTTGCGGGCACCCGTCTAAACAAGCCCCATGATACGTTTCATCTCTTCTGCTTTCGCATCGCTCGTCCTGTTCTTGCCTGCGGCTTTCGCCCAGCTGGAAACCGGGCCTCTCACGATCATGTCGGGAGAGACTGAGCACAGCTTCACGGTCGAATTGGCGAATGACCCGGAAGAAGTCCAGACAGGCCTCATGAATCGGGAAGAGCTCGCAGAAAATGCTGGCATGCTGTTCGATTTCGGCCAGCCGCGCGAAGCCAATATGTGGATGAAGAATACGCTGATCTCTCTGGACATGCTGTTCATTGATCCTGATGGCAAAGTGCTGGCGATTGCTCGCGAAACTGTTCCAGGATCGCTGCGTCGGATCAATCCGGGCGTGCCGGTGAAGGGCGTGCTGGAACTGGCGGGGGGGCGTGCCGCTGAACTGGGGATTGAGCCCGGCGATACAGTCCATCACGATGTATTCGGAAACATGGGTGAGTGAGGCGGTTGAGCCGCTGAGACAACCGCCGCCGGGATTTGCGCCAACGCCATCCCGCGGGAAATTCACGCTACACAATGGTCCCACGTATCGTGCGTCGGCATCAGGCGATGTGCGCACCGGCATGTGGGTGCTGGATCGTCACTGCAATGGCATGGGCTTCCTTCACGGCGGAATGACCTGCGCTTTTTCCGATAGTGCGCTGGCGTGGGCTGTCTGGAGCGCGACCGGCAAGATGTCGGTCACGCTCAAGCTGACCATGGAGTTCATGGACATCGTTCGGGAGGGCTGCTGGCTGGAAGCGCATCCGCATGTTACGCTGATAGACGGTGACCATGTTCACGTTACAGCGAGGCTGGTGAAGGACGATGGGGGCATTGCGGCGCGCGCTGACGCCATATTCAGGACATTGCGTCGGAAGGGCTGACTGGGCGCGCCTGCGTCAGACCGGCGCGCGTCAGCTCGTCAAGTTTGGCCGGCCTGCAAACTATATTAGAAAAATCGCATATATGATGCGGAGCGAGCCTCATGGAATTTGATGCACTCATCTTGTCGCGACTTCAGTTTGCTTTCGTCGTCGCCTTTCACATTCTCTTTCCTGCCTTCACGATCGGTCTCGCGGCTTTTCTCGCGGTATGCGAAGGCTTGTGGCTGAAGACCGGCAGGGAAGTCTTCAAGCGCCTTTATCTGCATTGGGTGAAAATCTTCGCACTCGCTTTCGCCATGGGCGTCGTATCCGGGGTCGTGATGAGCTACCAATTTGGTACGAATTGGAGCCTGTTCTCTGAGATCACCGGCAGCGTCATGGGCCCCATGTTGGCCTATGAAGTGCTGACCGCTTTCTTCCTGGAGGCAACATTCCTGGGCGTGATGCTGTTTGGCTGGCAAAAAGTTGGTCGGAAGCTGCACTTTGCTGCGACATGCGCTGTAGCAATCGGCACCACGATTTCAGCTTTCTGGATCCTCGCCGCAAACAGCTGGATGCAGACGCCAGCCGGCTTTGCGATTGATGCAGAGACCGGCAATTTTTATGCAACCAGCTGGATCGAGGCGATCTTCAATCCGAGCCTGCCAAGTCGGCTCGCACACATGTTGCTGGCTGCCTATACTACGACTGCGGCGGTAATTCTCGCTGCGGGTGCGTGGCAGACTCTGAAAGGTCGGACAACCGAGCCCACCAAGTGGCAAATTCGTATGGCGTCGGGCACTCTGGCCGTCCTGCTGCCGATCCAGATCATGGTTGGACACTGGTCGGGCGAAGTTGCGCACAAGTACCAGCCCGCCAAGATCGCAGTGGTGGAGGGATGGTGTGAATCCAAGGAAGTGCAGGGCACGGTTCTGATCGCGTGGCCGGATGGTTCCGAATGCGGCCATGCGGGCATAACGGTTCCGGGCACCAGTTCATTCCTTTTCCCCGGCCTGGAGGAAGGCGAAATGCTTCATGGCATCGACCACTTTCCGGAATCCGAACGGCCGCCGCTATGGCTCGTCTTCTATGCATTTCGCATTATGGTAGGGGCCGGGCTCGGCATGCTGGCCATGGGCGTTTGGGGCACCTTCCTCTGGTGGAGGAAAAAGCTGGACACACCGGGTCTCTTCCACATTGCGGCTGTCCCGGCTGGCGCGCTTGGTTTCATTGCTGTCGTGACCGGGTGGATTACTGCGGAAGTCGGTCGCCAGCCCTACACGGTCTATGGACATTTGCGCACGGTGGACAGCCTGTCACCGGTCTCTGCCGGGCAGGTGGCGACGTCCTTACTCGTGTTCATGGTCGTCTATGCCATCATTTTCACGGCCGGTGTCGTATATATGGCGCGCATTGCCACGCGCGGCTTTGATGACAGTCCCACGGACCCTTCTGGCCGTGAGCGGCGTCCTCCTGGGTCTCCAATGGGCGCAGTCGATGACAAGGCCGAAACATCCGACGATATCGTTGCGGCGGAATAGGAGGCGAACATGGCTATCGACCTACCCTTCATCTGGGCCCTGATCCTCGCCATCGGCGTCATGATGTACGTCTTGCTTGACGGGTTCGATCTCGGCGTTGGCATGTTCACCGCGATCGCGCAGTCTGAAGAAGAGCGGAACATGATGACCGCCACCGTCGAGCCCGTTTGGGACGGCAATGAGACATGGCTGATCATTGGTGGTGGCGGCCTGTTTGCGGCGTTTCCCACCGCATACGCGATCATCATGCCAGCCTTCTATTTGCCTGTGCTTATCATGTTGGCTGCATTGATATTCCGCGGCGTCGCGTTTGAATTCCGACACAAGGCCGTGCGTCGACCCACTCGTATCTTCTGGAATGGCGCTTTCTATGGTGGATCGTTCACCGCCGCATTTTCACAGGGCATCATGCTTGGCGGGATGGTACAGGGCATTCATGTCGAGGGCGGTGCCTTCGCCGGCGGCGCGTTCGACTGGTTGACGCCATTCACCCTTCTGACCGGTATCTCTGTTGTCATCGGGTACATGTTGCTCGGCGCTTGCTGGCTGGTTCTCAAAACCGAAGGTGAGTTGCATGACAAGGCGCGCAAGTGGGGCCGGATGGCACTTGCTGGCGTGGCAATTTGTTTCCTGGCAGTCAGTTTCGCGACGCTTTCAGTGGACGCATCCATTGGCGATCGGTGGGGCTTTTCCATGAGCCATATTGAGCCTGCACGCTTCCTGCCGCTCGCGCCGGTGCCCCTGGTCAGCATGGCACTTGTCGTCTGGCTGTGGAGAGACCTATCGATGAAACAGGGCGCGGTGGGCACAGCGCCGGACTGGCGACCTTACCTTTTGGCGGCGGGCATTTTTGCCAGCGGATACGTGGGCCTCGGCGTCAGCCTTTACCCATTCATCGTGCCGTACGAAATATCCATCCATGAGGCTGCTGCGCGGGACAATGCACTCGTTCTGATGTTGGTGGGCGCCGTGATCATGCTGCCGATCATTCTGGCCTATACAGCATACGTCTACAGCCTGTTCTGGGGCAAAGTTAAGCCGGGAGATGGCTATCATGCGCATTGATCCGGTACAGCCAGCCGACGACAACGAGGAGCCGCCGCTCACCAGACGGCTTATCTGGTTTGTCGGCATAGCCCTTGTGTCGATGCTGGTGGTCGCTGTCGTGGCCTACACGTTGAGAGGCCTGTTGCTCATTGGCTGATGCCTAGCTTGTCGAGCGCGAATGCCTTGATGGACTTATAGTCGGCCTTGCCATTCGGCGCGCGCCCAAGATCATCTTTGAACAAAACAGACTTGGGAGCCTTGTAGCGGGCAATACGTGATTGCACAAAGCTGCGCAGTTCGTCTTCGCTGACCTCTGAATCTGTGGATACGACGGCCGTCACGGCGTTGCCCCACTTCTCATCGGGCACGCCGACAACGAGTGCGTCCTTGACGGCAGCATGTTCCTTCAAGGCCTCTTCGACCTCTTCTGGATAGACTTTCTCACCTGCCGTATTGATACAATTTGATCCCCGGCCCAGCAATGAGATCGTGCCATCCGCCTCCACCGTGCACCAGTCGCCCGGTATGGCGTAACGGACCCCGTTGATTGTCCGGAACGTTGTGGCGGTCTTCGCCTCGTCCTTGTAGTAGCCGAGAGGGACTGCGCCACCGCGGGCGATGATCCCGGCCTCGCCGCTGCCGGGCACGATCTCGCGATCATCTTCGGAAAACACCTTGCAGTTCGGGCCGATCTCGAATTTGGACGTCTGGGTTCCGCCTTCGAGCGTCGTTGTGGATGATCCGAAGCCGACCGCTTCAGATGAGCCAAAGCTGTCCATCATGGCGGCTTGAGGCATATGCTTGAGGAGGCCTTGTTTGACCTCCGCGCTCCACATTACGCCGGACGATACGATGGTTTGTACAGAGCTGACATCCCAACGGCCAGGATTGTCGTCGAGAGCTTTTAGCATCGGCTTTCCGAATGCATCTCCGACGATCGCCATGCTCGTCACGCCATGTTCCGAGACGGTTTCCCACAAGTTTTCAGGGTCAAAGCTGGTGTTCTGTTCCAGCGTGATAATTGCGCCGCCGCCTAGCAGCGCACCCATCGCCGTGAACAGCCCTGTGCCGTGCATCAGAGGACAGGCGGGCACCTGCCGCGCCGTTTTTCCCATAAGCTGAACTGCCATCTTGAACTCTTCCATAGTGGACGGGTAGGGCAGACCGGCTTTCTCTGCGCCTTCTCTGGACGCCTGTCGCCAGACAGATTGTGACCACATCACGCCTTTGGGCATTCCGGTGGTTCCGCCGGTGTAGAGGAAAAACAAATCTTCTGGTGATCGGTCGATGCCGAGCGGAGACGGGTCACCGTCGGCGGCGAGACAGTCATAGTCTACCGCCCAGTCAGGCACGTCTCCGCCGCCAATCTGGACCCAGGCCGTCAGCTTGGGCAAGCGACCGCGGACCAGTTCAACCTGATCAGTAAATTGTGCATCAAAGAACACAACCGCAGCGTCCGAGTTATCAAAAATGTAGAAGAGTTCGTCGGCGAGATAGCGATAGTTGACGTTCACATGCGTGAAACGACCTTTGAAACAAGCGGCGAGCGCTTCAGTATATTCAGGCTGGTTACGTAGATAGAAGCCAGCTTTGTCGCCTGTTTCGATCCCCATCTCGCGTAAATTCCGCGCAAGCCGGTTTGATCGAGCCGTGAAGTCTGGCCAGTATGTCCGCCGTGTCCCGTGGGCCAGAGCCAGGTCTTCCGGACCAAGCATCTCGCCCACAGCATCAAGCATGTCACCGAAATTCATATCCGAAGCAGATGCCACTTTGTTTCTCTCCCGTTTGTGTTTTTGGCAACTCTAAGCGGTTGCCGCAGCGGTAGAGAAGCTGGAATCGAGTGCGTCGGAAGGATCATTTCGCCCAAAAAAAGAGGCAGCACCGAAGTGCTGCCTCTGACAATTTGGCTTTGAGGGCCGGGCTTAGAAGCCCATGCCACCCATTCCGCCCATGCCGCCACCCATGTCAGGCATGCCGCCGCCGGCACCTTCCTTCTTTGGGGCTTCAGCGATGGACGCTTCCGTCGTGATCAACAGGCCAGCAACCGATGCAGCGTTCTGCAGAGCAGAGCGCACAACTTTCACCGGGTCGATCACGCCCATGGCGACGAGGTCACCATATTCTTCGGTCTGGGCGTTGAAGCCGAAGCCCTTGCCCTTGCCGCGACGGATCTGGTCGACAACGACCGAGCCTTCGACGCCGGCGTTTTCAGCAATCTGGCGAACCGGAGCTTCCAGAGCCTTGCGCACGATGTCGATACCGGCCTGTTCGTCAGCATTCAGACCTTTGACGTCGATATTGCTTGCAGCAGCGAGAAGCGCCGTACCACCACCAGGGACGATACCTTCTTCCACAGCGGCACGCGTGGCGTTCAGGGCGTCATCGACGCGATCCTTGCGCTCTTTCACTTCCACTTCAGTGGCACCGCCAACCTTGATGACAGCTACGCCGCCAGCCAGTTTCGCGAGACGCTCCTGCAGCTTCTCCTTGTCGTAGTCGGAAGACGTGTCTTCGATCTGCTTGCGGATCTGCGACACGCGAGCTTCGAGGTCTTTCTTGGCGCCAGCGCCGTCCACGATGGTCGTGTCATCTTTTGTGATGGCGACTTTCTTCGCGGTGCCGAGCATGTCCATGGAGACGTTCTCGAGCTTGATGCCGAGATCTTCGGAAATGACCTGGCCGCCGGTAAGGACAGCGATGTCCTGCAACATGGCTTTGCGGCGGTCGCCGAAACCTGGAGCTTTCACAGCAGCGATCTTCAGGCCGCCGCGCAGCTTGTTGACCACGAGGGTGGCCAGTGCTTCACCGTCGACATCTTCAGCGATGATCAGGAGCGGCTTCTGGCTCTGAACAACGTTTTCGAGGATCGGCAGCATTGGCTGCAGGGAAGACAACTTGCTCTCGTGCAGCAGAATGAACGGATCTTCGAGTTCCGCGATCATCTTGTCCGGATTGGTGATGAAGTAAGGCGACAGGTAGCCACGATCGAACTGCATGCCTTCGACAACATCGAGTTCGGTTTCGAGCGACTTGGCTTCTTCAACCGTGATGACGCCTTCATTGCCGACTTTCGCCATGGCTTCGGCGATCATTGCGCCAACTTCGGTGTCGCCGTTTGCAGAGATCGTGCCGACCTGGGCAATCTCTTCGTTCGACTTCACCTTCTTGGAATGATGAGCGAGGTCTTTAACGACTTCGGCGGATGCCTTGTCGATGCCGCGCTTCAGGTCCATTGGGTTCATGCCGGCAGCAACGCGCTTCAGGCCTTCGCGAACGATGGCTTGGGCGAGAACCGTTGCGGTCGTGGTGCCGTCACCGGCAACGTCGTTGGCCTTGGAAGCCACTTCGCGCAGCATTTGTGCGCCCATGTTTTCCAGCTTGTCTTCAAGCTCGATCTCTTTTGCGACGGTGACGCCGTCCTTCGTGGTGCGCGGAGCGCCGAAGGATTTCTCGATGACGACGTTACGGCCTTTTGGACCGAGCGTGACTTTAACGGCGTTGGCAAGCGTATCGACGCCTTTCAGCATCCGTTCGCGAGCTTCTGCGCCGAAAACTACGTGTTTGGCTGACATTGTGGATTACCTCTGTTGAGAATTCTGTCTGATGGAAAGCGAAAGTGTGGGGGCTTAGCCCTCCAGGACACCCATGATGTCGCTCTCTTTCATGATGAGCAGTTCTTCGCCATCGACGGTCACTTCCGTGCCGGACCATTTACCGAAGAGCACGCGATCACCAGCTTTGACGTCGAGCGCGACACGCTCGTTGTCGTCACCAATCGCACCAGCGCCGACGGCGACGATTTCGCCTTCCTGCGGCTTTTCCTTTGCGGTGTCGGGAATGATGATCCCGCCCTTGGTTTTCTCTTCTTCCTTGACGCGGCGCACGACGACACGGTCGTGCAGGGGACGAAGTTTCATTGGATTTAGCCCTCTTGTCTCTTTGACGAGTTCAATTGAAAACGGTCGTCAGCAAGCAAATGTCAGGGGGCTTTAGCACTCACCCGGCACGACTGCTAACGATGCTGCGGAGTTAAGAGCTGCGAACCACAGCGTCAACCGCGCCATTGCGAAATTTTTTGTAATTTCAGAACGCGAGAAAGGCTGTTGGACGGCTCGGGAACGACGGCTTCGGAGCGCTAACAATAAAAATTCAGCCAGTCCCATGCCTGATTGGGTGAGCATTGGCGCAACGTCAAGGCGTAGCGACCGGCTTGTCTGCTTGTTTCCAAAAGATGAATGGTCAGGCGTTAAAATTCCTCAATCGATTGACGGTAAAATATACTTCCTATGTCACAACCGCTACAGCAACCGGGAGTCGGGACGTGCAGGGTAAATTCGAAGATGTGGTCGAATCGCTGACCTTTTTCGCTTTTGTGGCGATTACGGCGCTTTGCCTATGCTTCACCTTTTCCGTCATTGTCTATTCAATGGGGTTCCCGTCTGATCCCCAGAATTTCATTGTCGCGAACCTTTTCATTGCGTCCTGTGTGGCCGTTCCGACGGCCGCAATTGCTGCCCAACACGAGTACAGAATGAGAATTTACCAGCGCACGCTGGAAGATATGGCCTCTACTGACGCACTGACGGGACTGCTAAACCGCAAGTTCTTCAAACAATTTGCCTGTGAAGAACTCGCGCGCATGAGCCGGACGGAGATGACATCGGCGGTGGCGTTGTTCGACATCGACTATTTCAAGGCGGTAAACGACCAGCATGGTCATGCAGCGGGCGACCGTGTGCTGCGAGAAATCGCGGCGGTCGCATATTCTGAACTTCGCGGTCCATTCGACCGACTTGGGCGCTGGGGCGGTGAAGAGTTTGTTGTCCTGCTCAGCAATGTCGATATGGAGAAGGCGCTCAGCGTCTGTGACCGTCTTCGTTCTTCCATTGAAGACCATGTCGTCATCGTGGACGGACAACCCGTGAGTGTCACTGCGAGTTTCGGCCTGGCTATGTTACCGCCCAACTCGGATTTCGACGACATGCTCGAACAGGCGGACGGCGCGCTTTACGAGTCCAAGGCCAAGGGGCGCAATTGCGTCACGGCCGTCAAGGAACTTACGCTCGCGGCTTGATCCCAAATTGTCGGGTCCCTAAGCCTGATACCTGAGGGGGACTCAGTATGTCAGACATTAGTCCAAACAGGTTGAACGACGCTTTGACGCGCGCGCCATCCCTCGCGGCGTTATCGGGTCGTCGTACAGAGTTTGCTAAGGCTGAGCGTGTTTGGTCGGATGTACTTGAGCCCGAACTGTCCCGGCGGGAAGAGAGTCGGAAAGCCACAATACGTGCAGCGATAACGCGTTCAATTATCGGTGCTGGCATCCCGATCTTCATCACAATTCTGTTGATGATCTCTACGCTCGTGAGTGTTGATATCATCTCACCCGGACTCATATTTCTGGTCTTGGTGTCAGGCGCGATTGTGTCGGCGACCGCCTGGGTCAAGGTTTTTACAATGAAGTCGCAGACCAAGCAGTTGATCCTTTCAGCTGCCTGTGAACCGTTTGGCTTCACCTATGACACATTGCATCCAGACCTGTCCGGTATTGTCGATTTGAAGACGCTGGCTTCTCGGGCGAAGGAGTTGAATGCGGCCTATTCTGGCAAGATGAACTCGACAGTGAATACGCCGTTAGGCGCGATCAACATGAGTTCCACGAACGGTCCTGACGCGCCGACGCCAGCTTTTGAAATACTGAAAACTGTCAAATTGCTACCGGGTCACTCGCGTCTCAAATTCGAAGATCTGATTTCGGGTGAGCGTGCGGGGACTCGCTTTGCATTGGTTGAAGCCAAACTTGAAACCGGTGGCAAGAATAGCAAGACCGTATTTCAGGGCATTCTGGTTCATGTCGAATACCCAGAGCGCTTTCTTGGTCGAACCGTGATCGCGCGGTCTGGATGGTGGAAGCGGGGCAGGTATTCGGGTGACCTGAAGAAAGTGGATCTGATTTCCCGCGAACTCGAGGAAGCTTTTACCGTCTATTCGACAGACCAGGTGGAGGCCCGGGCGTTGTTGTCCCCAGACAGTATGGAGCGCCTGATCGCATTGGAGCGGCACTTTTCCGGGGGCAAGCTTCGCGGTGTGTTCGAAGATGGTCACATGACTCTGGCGCTGGAAGCGGAGGATCAGTTCGAAGCAGGTTCGATCTTCAAAACCTTGGTGGATCCACGTCGCTATGCGTCTGCGCTGGTTGAGTTGGGTCTCGTGTGTGACCTGATCGACGGCTTCCTGACCCGGGATTGGGTGCAGGGGCGTTTGTAGATAGTCAGCGCACGTCGAACTTGTCGGTTTTCCGTTCGCCCAAAATCATGCGTTGTTCGAGCCGCCTTCGAAGGGTTGCATAATAGGCTTCCAGAAAGGCGATATCGGTTTCACCCGGCTGGGCTTGCCATCCAATCTTTTGCCGAATGCGAAGCGCGACCTGCGCCTTTACATCTTGCGTTGACTGGCGAAGGACATCTTCCAATACGTGCAATTCATGAATGCCATAGGCTTCGGCTTGTTGGGGTGTGAAGGCAAATCGCTCATGCGTAGTGGCTCGGGTCGTCGATGAGATATCGCCCATCAGCTTGGTTTTGGGGTTTTTGATTACCCAGGTGCCAGCAATCAGGTCGCCAACGCGCATCTTGTCCTTGTTGAAGATTGGGAAGAGCAGGAAGATGCCGGACCAGACCAAGCCAAGCAGGGCCATCCAGCTGGTCACTTGATCCCCGCCCATCATAAGGAACTGAAAGGGTAGACCGATTTCGATTTCACGAATGAAATTCCGGGCTAGAACCGAGTTCGCAGTCAGACGCCCGCCATTGCGAGAGGTGACCCGGACGCCAAGGGCGCGCTTTCCGGGTGTGGCAGCCTTCGTGCCAAGTTCGAAGAAGATGTAGTAGAAATTTCGGACGAAGAAGAAAAAGACAAGCCAAACCGCCCGAGCGATATTGGCACTCTCGGGGTCCATGGCCCCTATTGCAAAAGAGAGCCCCAAAGCGGTCGCGATTACGATGGCCCATTGTATCGCGACATCGATGAGAAACGCGCCTGCACGCTCGGATGCAGTAGCCAGTTTAAGCTGTATCGCGGCGCCTTCCGGCGTGACCAGTTTCCGTACAAGTTTCGACTGACGCTCTTGCTCTTGCATGCGGGCGCGGCGGCGGCGCGCAGCTTCAACATTCGCAAGGTTCACGGTGTCTGGTGCCGGAGGAACGGTAGAGCTCATACGGTGTCCGTTCGTCTTGGCAGATAAAAATATGCGCACCACAAACCGAGAATGCTCAGAGCGATCGTATAGCGGATCGCGTCACTATTGATCATTTGCCGCCCGAAGCCTTCTAGCAAAGCCGCGACGATCAGCATGATGACGCACCCCATTGCAATTGTGGCGGCCTTTTGCCCGGCATGGCGCGCCGAGTTCAACCTGGTCATCTGGCCGGGGAAAGCGACTGCGCCCCCTATCACGAAGCCCGCTGCTCCTGCCAGTATGATGGCAAACAACTCGGTTGTTCCGTGGATCGCCAGCCATCCGGTAAATTCATAGCCAAGCCCCTTGTCCCAGAATACGGCATGAAGTGAGCCCATCATGACACCGTTGTATACGAGCAGCCATGCGGTGGGGATACCGAACGCAAATCCGAGCGCGAAAGCAAACAGCGCAATCCGGGCATTGTTGTTGAACAGGAAACTCGCAAAGGAAGTCAGCTGGCCGTCGCCGAGATCTCCCTCGTCGGTATAGATTGTGGACCTCAGATATTCGACGGACGCATCCGGATTGCGCCCGTCCCAGATGTTCTGGCCATGAAAAGTCCAGAACCATTCCATGTCCTGCATGCACAGAAAGAATGCGAGCGCCCATCCGCCAAACAGGAACAGAGCTGCCAGCAAAGTTGGCCCGATGGCCGAGGAGACACAAGCAGGCCAGTCGCGTCGCAGGAAATCCATCATGCGCTCGCCGATGGAGGTCCGGGCGCCGTAGACGAAGAAATATGCACGTGTGCAGAGGCTTTCGAGATAGGCGATGACATTCTGGTCGAGCGAAATGGAGCGCGCCACCGACAAGGAAGAAACCGCCTGCCTATAGAGGCGAGGCAAGGCTGTCATATCGTCGTCGCTGAGCGCTTTCACGCCGGAGTTTTCAGCCCGTGTCAGGATCAAGTCCAGTTTGCGCCAGTCGGACTCACGCTCTTCGCGGAAGCGGTAGGATTTGAGAAGGTCGCTCACAGCATGTCCCTCTGTTTGATCTGAAGGTACCGGGAGATCAGTTCCGCGCCGAATTGTTCCGGTCTCGTCTCGATCACTTGTACGCCCATGCGCTGAAGCCGAAGCAGGACGGTGTCGCGCTCAGCCATGAGCGTGTCTGCGATGACGGCGCGAGTTACAGATTCCGTTGAACTTGGTGGCGCATCTACCATTTCTGCGAGCGATTCATCCTCGAATGTGGCAAATATCACCAGATGCCGATCAGTCAGGCGTTTCACATTTTCCAGCATGAGTTCGGCCGAAATCGTGTCGACAAAGTCGGAGAAAATAATGATGAGGCTGCGTCGCTCCAGCTTGCTCGCGAGTGAGGAGAGTGCAAGCGTGAAATTGGCCTCCTCAGCGGAGTAATCCAGTTGAGCCGCCAGATCCTGAGCTTTTGTGAAACTGCGTTGACCAGACATGAACCCGCTCATGAAACCGGGCTTGGCATCAAAGCCATAGATCATGGCGCGGTCGCCGCTGCGAAGAGACACAAAGGACAGGAGTAGTCCGGCATTTATGGCGCGATCAATCTTGGGCACGCCGCCAAGCGGCTCGCTCATCAATCGCCCCGTATCAAAAGCGAAGACGATATTGTGATTGCGTTCGGTTCGGAATTCCTTGGCGAGCAGGTTGCGGTGGCGTGCAGAGTGTTTCCAGTCGATTGCGCGCCGATCCATGCCGGTCGTGAACTCGCGCAAAGCGTCGAATTCACTGCCATCGCCGCGCTCGATCTGCATCTTCACGCCGAATTCCGCATCACGAGAATAGATACGGATAGCTTCGTCTTTCACCCAGCGGATATTGGGTGTGATCGGAATATCTCTATCCAGCACGGTAGTGTGTTGTTTTTGTATCAGCCCGAGCGGACCTTTCCAGCGGCTCCAGAGTTTGACCAGCTTGGCGAGACCCCGTCGTGTTGGCGTGAGCGGCAACGAGTATGACCGGGCCCGGTCCTGCCAGCCTCTTAATCCTGCGGGTGGAATGGTCTGCAAGAAAGCGTTCACTTCCAATAACACCTCGATTCGTCTGGGAAGCGGACCTCGCGCGAACCGCAGCGTCAGGTCCGCTGGATCAGACCCGCCGACATAAAGCAGTGCCGGCGCGTCTACATCTGCCTCATAGGCTCGCAGGGATGCGGCCAGGACGGCATCCGCAAAGATCAGGCTGGCGATGCCGCCGACCCAGCCAGCGGATATGACCCAGAGTTCAGGACGCAGCAGAGCTATAGCCACCATGAGCGGCACGCCGAGCAGCATCAGGAAGATGGCGCGAGGTGTGGGTGAAATCACCGCGGTGCGGCCGTCTGTTCGATGATAGCTGAAAGAGTTTCGTCGGTCGTCTTGCCTTCGATTTCTGCGGCGGGGGATAACAAAACGCGGTGGCGGAGTGCTGGCAGGGCCAGCAGTTTCACGTCGTCTGGAATAACAAAGTCCCGGCCGTCGAGCGCGGCGCGGGCACGGGCCGCAGTGGCCAGCGCGGCAGCGGCGCGCGGCGAAGCGCCAGTTTCCAGGGCCGGGGTTGTCCGGGTCGCGCGAATAATATCCACGATGTAGGCAATGATATCGTCCTGCAGCCGGGCTTCAGCAACCGAATTGACAGCTTCACTGAGTTCTTCTGCCGAGACAACCGGCTCGATGCCGAACGCTGCTGCGGTTTTCATGCCCGTGCGAGTGCCATGCTTGGAAACAATTGCGAGCTCTTCTTCACGACTTGGATAGTCCAGCGTGTGCTTGAACAGGAAGCGGTCAAGCTGCGCTTCCGGCAGGGGATATGTGCCCTGCTGTTCGATAGGGTTCTGGGTCGCGATCACCGTGAATCGGTCATTCAACGGGTAGGTGTCGCCATCAATCGTCACCTTGCGTTCCTGCATGGCCTCTAGCAGCGCGGCTTGTGTTTTCGGAGGTGTTCGATTGATCTCGTCCGCCAAAAGGAGATCGGTGAAAATTGGACCCTTGGTGAGGGCAAATTGATTGGTTTGAAAGTTGAACAGGTTCGTGCCGAGAACATCTCCCGGCATCAGGTCGGGTGTGAACTGAATGCGACCGAAGTCGAGCGAAATCGATCTCGCAAAGCATTGCGCCAGTAGGGTCTTGGCTGTTCCCGGTGGGCCTTCAAGAAGGACGTGCCCTGACGAGAATATCGCAGTCAGAAGAACATCAACCGTTGTGTCCTGTCCCACGACTGCCTTGCGCACTTCGTTACGGATCCGGTCCGCCAGCGCCTTGATGTCATTCACGTTCATTCATGGATCTCCCGATAATTCCCTTGCGCCAGCGAAACAGCTCGCGCGCCTTGTTCATGAGGTCTTCACGGCTGGTGGCAGGACCGCGCAGTCCCGACGCCATGTCTGTGAAGTGTTTGCCGGACTCTTCTTCCGGGCCAAGCCGGTCGAACAGGGCGGTGAGTTGGGTTTCATTCAATGTCTTTGGAGCGCCTATATCCCGGGATACACGACGGCGGATCATGTGGAGATATGCGGGTGCTATACGAGTCTCCCGGCGCGCCATCGTAATCAAGCCTGCGGAGTTGTCAGCCAGCGCCTGTTTTCCAAGCGCAATGGCGCGTCCTTCCTTCACAGGTGGCCCAAATCGTATGAGCGCGGCCCAGCCCAGCAGGAAAGCGGCCGCCAACGCAGTCAACGTCGCGCCGATAAAGGGGATGTCGAAAATCATCTGCAGCAGATTCTCGGACCGAACGAAACCATGGAGAGTCGCATCAAATATAATCGGCTCGTCGTAATCATTACGAAGAAAGTCGATCATCTGAGTCGCAAAGCGAGCGTTCTCAAACTGCGACAAACCGAAAGTGTTGATCATGTCGGGGTCGGACAGAACATACATGTCCGCATCGGGCGCCCAGGCGAGCAGGATCCCATCCTGTGTCTCAACAATCGGCGTAAGCGAGTCTCCGCGTAACACTTGCATCTTCACGTCTGGTTTGAGCGCGATTGATCCGAAGGGGGTTGAGGTTTCACTTGGCACATCGATACGTCCGATTTCCGCATCGATAGCTATCGTCTCCAGTAAGTCGTTCAGGACGCGCGCATTCATGAAGCGCGTATCCTTTTGATGGGTCTTGTTAAGAGGATCAGTCATGCCGGTCCATTTCGGCAGGACGAGCAAAGTAGTCCGCTGTGGCTCGAAGTCTTCGAGCGCCTTTGCTGCACCCCATTGGGGGAGTGTTAAGACGAGTAGGCCCCAATCACTGTCTTCAAGCGTGCGCTCCAGCCGGGAGACTTCCGCCGGATAGCCTTGTTCCTGAAGGAGTTGCACGAAGCCATTATAACCGAGCGCCGAGGTTGAGAACGGGTGCGCACCGGCCACATTCCGGTCCCGCAATTCGGGTGCCCAGCCTGCGAGCACCATGATTGCCCCAAAGGAAAAAAGCGCCACTGCCAGCAATATGCCGACGATCTTGCCACTGAACGGGGAGTCGACGTGAGAACGATCCTTCATGTCCACTGCTCCCCAAATGCGAAGTCTTCGTAGGAAGCCCGCGCCATATGCCAGCCGCTTTCGTCGACATCCCGGCCGCCGAAGAAACTACGTTCGACGATGGCGATGATCGGGCTGAGAGCGGTCCGCGCGCGATCTGGCAGGAAGCCAAGCTTGCCGATCTCACGTGCCGTGAGTGAGCGAGGCACGCCGATCTCGATGCGCGTCTGAATGTCCTCGATTGACCGGAACAAGAGTAAGTGCACGGCCTCCGCGAATTTTCCTGCGCGGGCAAGCGCATCGGCCTCTTCCAGTAGGGAGCGGGCGACGGATTCTGCCGGGCGGAAGTCCGGGATGACATCGTCGCCGACTTTGTCGGCTTTGCTGCCATCTTTGCCAAACCGGATACGCAGCGCCTCTCCGAAAAGGAAGTACAACACGCCCAAAATCAAGGCGGCGATAGCTACATAGAAAATGAGCGTTAGAAGCGGGCCCAAATGACTAAGGAACTCAAACAATCCTCGTAGCCAGTTAGGCGGAGGAGAGGGCGGATCGAACTCGACAGGATCGGCTTCCGGTCGTTCGAGCTGGAGGGTCGATTTTCTAAGATAGTCCCGATGCGCCTGTTCAAGTGTTTCAAGGTCTGTTTCGGGATGGTGGGTGACCTCGCCCCAATCATTCGAGTCGGGAGTCTCGATTGGGGCGTCCAACGTGAGGTCGTCATAGTCGTCGCCTGTCTGCGCCCCCGCAGGGACGGTGAGACAGGCTGCGATCAGCAAGGCGGCGCTTAGGCGTCCCGTCAGGCTCAATGACTGTCTCCCTCATGGCAGCGGCCCCGTCCACCGCCTTGACTGCTCCGACTATTTCAGAGGTTGGTGTCAGCTTCAACGCCCTATTGCGAAGTGCCTGCATCCAGCCGATATAGCCCGCTCAAGGCACAGATGAGGCAGAATATGGACAGGGCAGAACGCTACAAGGAATTGAAGGCGGAAATTGATAGCGTTGTTGCGGGAGAAACATCGATCACTGCGCGTTATGCGACAGCGTCCTGTATCCTGTCACAGGCCTTTTCACCCCGCTTTTTCTGGACGGGATTCTACATGGTTGACCCCCTGAAGGAGTCCGAACTGGTTGTTGGGCCGTATCAGGGCACGCTTGGTTGTCTGCGCATCCCCTTTGGCAAAGGGGTCTGCGGGCATGTGGCGGCGACGCGCGCGCCGATCATTGTTCCGGATGTTCATGAATTTCCCGGGCACATCGCATGTGACTCAGCGAGCAATTCTGAAGTTGTCGTTCCGGTGTTCGACGCAAATGGCGATCTCGCTGCCGTACTGGATGTCGACTCGACAGAACTGAATGCTTTTGACGCTGTCGACCAGGCGGGCCTAGTCGCTATTTGCGAAACGCTCCTCACCGCCTAGCCCGGCGGCTGTCGATAGAAGTGCGGTATTCTCGATCAGCTCAAACGGTGTTTTTGATCGCTTGATGGCGTCGATCCGCAAATTGAGATTGTCTTCCAGTATGTCGAGTTTGCGCGCGCGAAGGCCGCTGATGCGTTTGATTTCATGGTCCAATTCCAGCCAGATATCGGCGTCAGGATCATAAGCTGGCCACTCAGGCAGGTCTTTGCCATTGGGGTCACCCGTCTTGGCGAAATTGGTCCAGTATGAAATCATGTTGTCAGTCAGGATTTCATCGTCATCAGCTGCCGGAAGGAAGCCGTTGTGGCTATCGAAGACAAACGCGATCTCGGCCCCGTGATATGCACCGAGCGTTTGAGACTTTCCTGGCGGCGTCCGGCTGAATTGGTAGAGCCAGGTTGGCTGGCCAGCAGCGACATTGGCTTTGGCCAGAAAACGCGTATGGACGCCGAACAAGTCATCGCCCAGCATTTTTTCGGCGCCCCGATCCCACGTTTCCAAGGATGTCATGCCGTAGAGGGCTTGTAGCGCTTTCGATGAGTTCACACCAAACACGCCTTCCAGCATCGCTTCGCGTTGTGTGATGGAACCAGAGATGTTCGGCAGTAGGGCTGTCGGCGATTTGCGCTGACTGTAAAATAGAGTGCCTTCATCAGCATTATAGCCTGCAAGGACTGGAACCCGATTGGCGCCACCGTCCCGAATAGCTTCGCCGATTGGCACGGGCAGGACGTTACCATCCACTGTCGGCAAGAAGTACTTGACCAAATCCTGCCTCAACAGAACACGGTCGATGATCGCCCCCGACGGGATGGCGCGAAGCCGGTCTGCGGTAGCGGTGCCATCGGCCAGCGATGAAAGGAACTCGACACCGACTTCTTCGGAGCTTTGCACATTGGGCAATGGCGAGTGGGACAGGTGAAGCGCATTGTAACTGCTGACGCCACTCTGCAAGATGGCCTTGTCATACAGGCCGTCAGCAAGAGGCGTTGCCATCAGCTCACTGACAGATTGAGCGCCTGCGCTTTCGCCAAATATGGTGACATTGTTTGGATTGCCGCCGAAGCGCGCAATATTCATTTGAACCCAGCGGAGTGCTGCGACCTGGTCCAACAGGCCGTAATTGCCGGATGTTCCGGCTTCTTCGGTCAGGGCAGGGTGCGCCATGTAGCCGAATGGTCCGAGCCGGTAGTTGATTGTGACCAGAACGACGCCTTTATCCACAAGGCCATTTGCCTGGTAATATGACGCCGAACCCGCCCCAGCCTGATGAGAGCCGCCGTGAATCCATACCATTACCGGCTGTAGCCGAGGCTTGCCGCGATTTGCCGTTCGGACATTCAGGAACAGGCAGTCCTCGGCTTCAGCGGGCTCAGGCTGGGCAGCGAGGTATTGCCTGGCGGCCAATCGTTTCCACCAGGGCAAGCCGTTACCATCGATGATACGGTCGACAACCTCATTCATATGTCCGCGGGGTTGCAGGCATTGCGGGCCGAATTCCCTCGCATCCCGGGTAATGGCACCCCATTGCGGCGGGGAAGTTGGCGCTGACCAACGACGGGCGCTGGCATAGGGAATCCCATTGAAAACCTGGATTTCCGGATTGTCTGGATCAACACCGCCCTGGATCTCGCCTTGATCGATCCGCAGGGGCTCAGTCAACGCCATAGGCGGCTCAGGCTGGTTCAGACGGAACCAGCCCCAAGCGCCAAAGCCCAGCAGGGCGAAGAAAAGGACAATACTCAGTCGCTTCATGAAACGAGACCCCTGCTCGTTGAGAGCAAACGCTATACCACTTGTCCGTGAAAGTCACTTCCCCAGCATCAAACCGGACTGATATCTCGTAAAGCATTTTCCGTAGCTTTTACAAGGTCTTCACTGGGCTCTATTCCGCACGCCAAGCGGACGAATCCGTCGGCGACGTGGTCTCCCCAGCGGACTCGGCACTCAGCAGAGGTGTGAACACCTCCAAAGCTCGTGGCGGGCACTATTAGTGGATTGTTATCAATAAACTTTTCTGCGCTTGCGCGATCTATTAACGTGAAGCTCACGATCGGACCAAAGTCTCGCATCTGGCGAGACGCAACTGCGTGGCTCGCGTCTCGCGGGAGACCGGGATACCGGACGGTCTGCACAGAGGGGTGCGATAATAGGTGATTTGCCAGAATTAGAGCATTCTGGTTTGCCCGCGAAACGCGCAATTCCAGGGTCTCAAGCCCGCGATGCAGCAGATACGCGTCGAACGGGCTTACCGTGGCGCCGCCCAAACGACGGTAGCCACGCACCTGATTCATCAGGGATGTGTCCCGACTTGCTACATGTCCGCAGAGAACATCTGAATGGCCCGCCATGGCCTTTGTGTCAGCCATCACGACCATATCCGCCCCAAGATCGAGAGGTTGCTGGCACAGGGGTGTTGCAGTCGTGTTATCAGCCACCAGCAAGGCTCCGGCTGATTTTGCCCGATCAGCCACAGCCGCGATGTCGCAAACTTCGAGGCCCGGATTTGACGGTGTTTCAATCATTACGAGCCGGCAGCCCGACAGGTCGGCATCCGCCATCCGGGCGGTAGGACAAGTCTCGACGGTTATGCCCCGGGGTGCGAAGTGTTCATTCAACAGGGCTCGAACATTGTAGTAGCCGTCTGCATGCACCAGAACCTTGTCTCCCGGGCGCAGCACTGTGTGAAACATTGCGGCGATAGCGGCCATGCCGGATGGGAACAGCACCGTCTCGGCATTTTCCAGAATGCCTATCTCCGCTTCGACACTTTCGACTGTTGGATTTCCATTGCGCGCATAGAAATGGCTGCCGTCCGGATCTCCTGGCAACAGGAATGTCGTACTCGCCATGATAGGAAGCGATACTGGTGCACCCTTGGAAAGGTTGCGGGCGCGGTGGTGCAGCAATTCTGAGATGGGAGACGGTTTTTTCGTCACGGATAATATGCCTCGCAGTGGGATTCGCGCTGACTCTGCGTTGAGCCGAGCCACAAGAAAACAGAATTTCGTTCTTCAGGCGCAGTCTTGTACCCGAGTTGCTAAACGTTTGTTGAAAGGATGCTTGCGTTTGGTCCAATCCACTCAGCAAGTTTGTCTCGCGCGACAACATCCAGATCTTTCCAGGCATCGCCCAAGGTTTGCAGGCATCTTGCCTGATACTTGAATACGCCCTGTTCATAGCGCCCGCGCTCTATTTCAAGCGAAAACCTGTCTGATCCGGAATTGAGCGCATCAAGATTGGCTTTCAGGAATGGCAAATAGGTTTCCCCTGCTATTGCGAGAAGGTCGTGGACCACCGGGCTGATACTATCAGACCAGTTACCTTCGATACCGCTCGCATCATCGGCGTGATCAATCCAGCGATACAAGTACGGTGTGTCCGCTCGCAGCCAGGTCATGGGAGTGGGGTCAACACTCATGACTTTCAACTGACCGTAAAAGCCAAGATCCGCGAGCGAAATGCGATCTCCGAACAAGAAGCGTGTTGGCCCGGTTGCCATCGCCTCCAGAACTTTGCAGATGCGCTTCCAGCTGGCCTCTATCAGAGGGGCAGTCTGGGGTGTGCAGCCAACAAGAGTCATGCGGCTGATTTGCCGTTCACGGATGGTGGCAGCAGCTTCTTCCACGCCAAGGCGACTTGTGTTGGGAAGCGTGTCATAGATCAGCCAATTGGCGCACCATTCAGCATCCAGGTCATATGCCCATCTGTAATGGAACATGGCTTTCATGAACCATTCGTCGGCCATGTCCTCAAGCAACAGGCAGGCAAACCGGGCAACCGGATCGGGTGGCAAGAGGTCTCGGCCTTCGCCTTCGAGTGACAGCAAGAAGGGGGTTGAATCATTCACCCAGCTGCCGTCAGGCTGGCGGATGACAGGGATCACGGGTGCCCGCACATTTGGCATGACGCTTTGTCGGTCGTCGGCTGTCATACCGGTCCAGGTATGGACAAGGCGTTTGGCCCGCAGGGCGGCGCGCACTTTCATGGAATAGGGCGAGCCGAGCGCGCCAAAGATTTCGTAGCGGCTCACAGCTTTCTCCCGTTTATCCAAGTGGGACGGGTCACGATCAATTCCTGGCAAAGCAGGCCTGCCTCGCGATGGCGAGACATGGATTTGTAGTCCGGATGGTTGAGCGTAGCGATGAAAGCCTGTCGATCTGGGAACTGGTTGACCAGCACGCCATCCCAATCGCCCTGACCGATGAAATAGCGTTCGGTCGATGCAAGGAGCAATGTGGAGCCGCCGACCTTTTTTGCCGCGAAAGTGAAGGCTTCGGAGTAACGAATATAGGCGTCTTCCCCGCTGATCTCTTCGCCAAATTCGGGGTCATCCGGCTGATACTCAGCTTTAACTCGAAACTTCAGCAAATTTACCTGGGTAATGGGGCCATCGTTCGGGTCGTCACGAAACGCCCTGAATTGGTCGGCAGTAGGCTGGAAGGCAGGCATGGGCACTTCCTCACGGTCGTTTTTCGGGATGTTTCCCGAAATACCGCTCGGTGTAAAACAGTGCCGCCGCGTGAAGGCCGTGTTGAGTCTCGAAAGCTTCGTATTCCAGGAAGTCTTTGTAAGGCATCTCGACGACCTCGATTTTCTCGTTTGCGTCAAGAGACTGAGCATCTGTCTTCTGGCAGCCCGTGGCCAAAAAATAATGAAGCTGATTATTCTGGGTTGCCGGGTTCGGATAACAGGTGCCAACGGGGATCAACTCGCGCGCCATGTAGCCGGTCTCCTCGCGTAATTCCCGCCGGGCTGCTATTTCCGGATCGGATTCTCCGGGATCCAGGACGCCGCCGGGTACGCCCAAGAGGACGATCTCGCCGGCGTGCCGATACTCGCGGACCAGCACAATATTGCCTTCGTCAGTGATCGGGATAATCGTGGCCCAATCTGTGAATTCCAACACATGATAGGCGGGCACTACATGGCCGTCTTCACGTTGGCAGACATCCGTGCGCACCGAAAGAAAGTCGTCTTTGTAGGTTTGACGGCTTTCCAGGATTTTCCAGGGTTTGATCATTCTGATGGTCTCTTCAGTTTGCGGTCCAAAAAGGCCATACGCGTTTGCATCAGGTGGCGTTGCAGCGCTTCTCCCCGAATGCCGTGGCGTTGGCCCGGATAGGTCATTAATTCAAACGGTTTGCCCAATTCCTGAAGTCTGGCCATCAGTCGTGTGGCATTGTCGAAGGTGACGTTGTCATCTGCCATGCCGTGAATGAGGAGGAGGGGGGTCGAAAGCGCGTCGAGGTTTGGAAAAACACTGGAGGCTTCATAGCCGCCTGGGTTGTTTTGTGGTGTCCCCATATACCGCTCCGTGTAGAATGTATCATAGAGGCTCCAGTCTGCAACCGCAGCTCCCGCGACAGCGCACGCGAATGTATCAGCTGGCGCTTGCAGAATGGTCATCAGTGTCATGTATCCGCCATAGGACCAGCCCTGAATGGCAATTCTGCCGGGATCGACAAATGGTTGTGTCTTGAGCCAGTCCACGCCCATCATCTGGTCGCTGACCTCATGCAGGCCCGTGCGGTGATGGATCACGTCCTCAAACTTCTTGCCGCGATTCCAGCTGCCTCGATTATCGAGCCTGAAGATGAGGTATCCCTGACGGGCGAGATGTTGATCTGACAGACTCCCCCAACTGCGCGTGACAGTTTGGACATGTGGCCCGCCATACACTTCCACAATAACCGGGTAGCATTTCCTAGCATTGAAACCGGGCGGTTTCAGTAGGGAATAGTGTAGAATCTGACCGTCATCGGCGGACAGGACTCCGAACTCTGGTGTGACGTGATCCGGCAGAAAGGAGTGATATGGATGGTCTGCGTCGAGCGCATTCTCCGAAATCCAGGAAATCAAACTGCCGTCAGAAGCATACAGACCCGTTTGAGGGGGGTGGCTTGGGGATGATGATGTTCCGACAAAGGATCGCCCGTCTGGCGCCATGGCAATGGACCATGTTTGGCCTATGGAGGTGATGCGCTCGACCTCTGGAGGAGTTGCTGAGCCAGAAGTCGCTGGCTTGGCGCGATAGAGGTGGCACTCAAGCGAAGTATCCAGAAACCCTGTGAAGAGTATTTCGGACATGTCGGCTTTTACATGCTGCAGCTTGTCGACAACCCAGTCACCGCCAATCAGTTGTCTGGGGTGGGTTGTCGAAGGCGGTAACAAGCTAATTTGGCGGTAACCACGAGATTCTTCCGTGAGAACAATGCCTGTATCCCCCAAGCTCACGAAATCTGAAGACAGATTGATCCAATTGGGTTGCTCATCAAGCTGAGCGACGGTGGCCTCATAAAGGCGCAACCCTTTCTCGGAATGCTTGTAGGCCATGAATTGGACCATTTCGAGCTGTGTCTGAGCCCGATTGACGCGCTGGACGTAGAGGCTGCTCTCAGTCCAATTGACCCGCGCGAGATATTGGTCGGTTGCGTGTCCCCAGTCGTTGCGCCGCCATCCAATCTCCGTGACAATGCCGGTTTCCACCTCCAGAACGAATAGGTCCACAATGGCGTTGGGGCGACCCGCGCGAGGATAGCGCTGCTCAATAACGGCAACATTTTCTGCGGCGATATCAAAGCGTGGAACGATGTCCACGGATGTCTCATCCACACGCGTATAGGCGATGTACTTATCGTCCGGGCTCCACCAATTTCCGGTGTATCGGCTCATCTCTTCCTGTGCGACAAATTCGGCGACGCCATACGACAGTGATTTTGACGGCTCGGCCGGGGGAGAGGCGCGTTTCTCGTCGCCCGTCGCAAGATCAACTATCCAGAGCGCCCCGTCGCGAATGAAGCTGGCATACGTGCCTTTGGGTGAAATGCGGGCATCATAGTCAAAGGCATCGGTATCGGTTAGTTGCCGAACTTGCGGACTGTCTTCAGTAAGGGTGACCAAGTGCAGGTTTCCCCCTAGTGGGACGAGTATCGTCGTGGCTGTACCCCATGAGTAGTCGAGGATGCCTGTTCTCCCCGCAATTCGCTTGCGCTCGCGTTGGGCTATTTCTTCCTCTGAGAGAACGATTTCTTCTGGTTCAAGCAATAGGGAATCCACAAGGAGGGACGGCGCGCCTGTCTCAACGTCGAATTGCCAGAGATCGTGTCTTTGCTGGTCGTCGGGCCGAGGCTTGAGGAAGGTCACCCGTGCAGCATCGGGAGAGTACTTGATGCCCAGTGTTGTTTGGCCAGTTAGGGAAGGCGACGCAAAGAGGCGATCCAGGGTCAATTCTGTCATGGATGGATGGTGTCCTGAGGAAAGTTTTTTTTGAGATTGATCGAAGTGTGCCCTGAGTATTCGTGTTCGCCACTCATGCATGCAGATTCAGTGACTATCGGACAGCTAACCAATCGCCAAAACTAAACACTTGTTTCAACTTTTGTGAGGCAAAAACTGCCAAAAGTCGCTATGCAAGTAGTGGTTTATGCATATCGTGCACTTATGGCGGAAGGGGATGTTCTGTTCGAACAAGCGGTCGCCTTGCTACTCGATAGCGAGGGCGGAGAGAGCTTGATGAAATCCGCGGCGTTGATGCGCCGGGCTGCGGACTCCGGACATGCTGCGGCTGCCAACAATTTCGGCGCCATGCTACATCATGGGCGGGGCGTCCATCAGGACTTTGCCGCTGCCAGAGCATATTATGCACAGGCGGCGGAGGCTGACCTGCCACCCGCATTGTTCAATCTGGGGTTCATGAAGTTACGAGGCCTTGGTGGCGAGCGTAACGAGACGGATGCGCGCCGTTTGTTTGAGCAGGCCGCGCATATGGGCGAAGTGAACGCGATGACATACCTCGGCGTCATGATGATGACCGGCGCTGGTGGCCCTAAAGAGTTCAAAACCGCGCAATCGTGGTGGGACAAGGGCGCAGAGCTCGGCGACAATCGCTGCGCATTCAACCTCGGAATTGCTCATGCAGGTGGGCATGGCCAGGACCAGCCCGACTTTGTCGAAGCTTGGCGCTGGTTCAGTCGGGCTCAGGATATGGGAAATCAAAGTGCTGAAACCGAGCTCGAGCGTCTCGCAAGTGTGCTGACCGACGACGAGCGCAAACGCATCGAAGGCTAATCGACAATTTGGTAGAAGAGGAGGTTTCTGGCTGAGCGAGGTTTGCCAGAGATGTTTCTCAGAACAGGTTGCGCTTACCCGCTTGATTTTCGGCCACGTCCGCGTAACTGAGGCGACATATTCCCCCAAAGTTTCAGGAGACGCTTTCAATGGCCGGTCCCCAAATCGTATTCCAAATGCAAGGCCTGACCAAGGCATATGCCGGTGGCAAGAAGGTGTTCGAGAACATTCACCTGAATTTCCTGCCGGATGCCAAGATCGGTGTCGTCGGTGTCAACGGGTCTGGTAAGTCCACGCTGCTGCGTATCATGGCGGGCGAAGACAAGGACTTTCAAGGCGAAGCCTGGGCGGCCGAGGGCGTGAAAGTCGGTTACCTGCCGCAAGAGCCGAAACTCGACCCCAAACTTAGCGTGTTCGACAATGTCGCTTCAAAATGCCCTGAAAAGCAGATGCTGGACGAGTTCAACACCATTTCAGAAAAGCTTGGCGAAGACTATTCCGACGAGTTGATGGAGCAGATGACGGCGCTGCAAGAGAAGATCGATGCGGCTGACGCATGGGACATCGACTCCAAGATTTCGATGGCGATGAACGCGCTGCGCTGCCCCGATGATGACGCGGATGTGGAAAGCCTGTCCGGCGGCGAGGTTCGCCGTGTCGCGATCTGCCAGCTGCTTCTTTCAAAGCCCGACATGATCCTGATGGATGAACCGACCAACCACCTCGACGCCGAAACCGTTGCGTGGCTGCAGAATTATCTGATCAACTTCCAGGGCTGTGTGATCCTCGTGACCCACGACCGATACTTCCTTGATGATATTACCAGCTGGATCCTCGAACTCGACCGTGGCCGCGGTGTTCCCTTCCAGGGCAACTATTCCGGCTGGGTTGAGCAAAAGGCCAAGCGGATGGAGCAGGAGGCGCGTGAAGAGTCCGGTCGCAAGCGCACCCTGGCGAAGGAACTTGAGTGGGTTCGTTCTGGTCAGAAGGCGCGTCAGGCAAAATCCAAGGCGCGTATCAACGCCTATGAGGAAATGGCATCGCAGGCTGAGCGCGAGAAGGTCATGACCGCACAAATCCGGATTCCCCCCGGCCCGCGCCTTGGTGGAGTCGTTCTGGAGGCGGAAGGGTTGCGAAAGGCATTCGGCGACAATCTCCTGATCGAAAATCTGGACTTCAAATTGCCTCCTGGTGGTATTGTTGGTGTCATCGGCCCGAATGGTGCGGGTAAATCGACCTTGTTCAAAATGATCCTTGAGCAGGAGAAGCCAGACCAGGGTAGCCTGCGCATCGGTGATACGGTGAAGATTGGCTATGTTGACCAGAGTCGCGACAAACTCGATTCCGACAAGAATGTCTGGGAGGAAATCTCCGGGGGGACGGATGTCATCGATTTGGGTGGTGTTGAAGTCATGTCGCGCGCATATGTTGGCGCGTTCAACTTCAAGGGCACAGATCAACAGAAAAAAGTCGGGCTCCTATCTGGTGGTGAGCGTAATCGTGTCCATCTCGCCAAGATGCTCAAAGGTAGCCACAATTTGCTTCTGCTAGATGAACCGACCAACGATCTCGACGTGGAAACCTTGCAGGCGCTCGAAGAAGGTCTCGACAATTTCCCCGGCTGCGCGGTGATCATTTCGCACGATCGCTGGTTCCTGGACCGTATGGCAACGCACATTCTCGCATTCGAGGGCGATTCCCATGTTGAATGGTTCGAAGGCGACTTTTCTTCCTACCTTGAAGACAAGAAGCGCCGCTTAGGTGAGGATGCCGTCAATCCCAAGCGTCTGAAGTTCAAGAAATTTGCCCGCTGATTGGCAAGATTTTCGGCCCGCTGGAAGTCGGGCCGTACTTGTTGGCCCAAACTAAAAATGAATTGTCATCGCATTACTGATGAGCGTTTGCTTTGCGGGTAGTGAGAAGTGTGATCGAATTTTGGTATAAATTCGAATTTCGTTAGCATTGGTTAACGAAATGCTTGCGCGTTGTCATTCCTTTGCCGATAAGAGGCTCACCCTTTGAAGGGTGGGGACAGAATGTGCGTATATGCTCGAATTGGGCATTTGTGCCCATGACAATGCGGGAATGTTCGACGATGATCCAAACCGGCGAACCAGGGGACAAGACTGCGGCTGACGCAATCGTCATTGGGGCGATGCGAGCTGGCACGACCGCCCTGTACCGAGTATTCCTTGAAAGCGGTCTAGTGGCCGTGCCGGAATGCAAGGAAACTGACTTTTATCTGTCCAAAGAAAATTTTGCGCGAGGCCTCGGCTGGTATCGCAAACAGTTTGGCAATTCGGACCTTCCTTGGGTGGATTTTTGTCCGAACTATACAAAGCGGGACATGTTTCCAGGCGCACCAGCGCGGACTTATGAAAATGCTCCGAACTCGAAGCTGATCTTTATCGCCCGGGATCCCGTTGCGCGGGCCGAGTCCCAATACAAGCATACATTCATGCATTCAGCATCTCTCGCTGAGCCGGCTGATGTGTTCGACACACATGAGGGTGAGCACATACTTATGGTTAGCAAATATGCTTACCAGTTGGAGCCCTACTTTGAGTACTGGTCTAAAGACGACATTTTAATCGTAGATTTCAACGATCTGCTTGCCAACTCTTCCTCCGTGTTCAGGCGGATCGCAGAGCATATCGGTCTGGCACCTTCGGCCGTCGAACATTTGAGCAATCTGCCCGAGGCAAATTCGGGAGAGGAAATTCGCAAAATGCCTCGTTGGTGGGGGCAAATGCGAGATACAGGTATGGGGAGATACGTCCGTTCGCGCACGCCGCGAGTCCTCATCGACTCCCTGCGCGCAGCGGTCAAAACGAGGAAACCCGTCGAAGTTCCAGAATTCGACGACAGGATTCGTTCTAATCTGGCGCAGAAGCTGAAAACTGATGCGAGTCGCTTTCGGGAGCTGACTGGAAAACCGTTCCGCAGCTGGAGCGTGTAAGCCACACGTAAAAAAGCCCCCAACCAGCCGTCTGGTGGGGGCTATTGGTCTTTGGCTGATTTCAGACGACTAGCTTCGCTTCTCGGTTTCCAGCTTCCGCTTCATGCTTTCGATCTTGTCAATCAAGGCCTCGGCCGAGCCGTTCGAGCGGTCTAGCAAAGCGAGGAATTGGGCGCGCTGTTCGATTGCGAGCCAGATCAAATTACCGTCCAGATTCAGGGCAACGTCTACGACCTGATACTTGCCGTCGCGGGTCAGAACGCGCCACCGCACATCCATGTCTTTGCCGTCCTGACGCTTAATGACCGTGTTGACGATCGAATCGGTCGCAGATCGATCCACCGAATCCTTTACGATCACGGCTTCTCCGCGATAGGCGTCGAGTTCATTCTCATAAACTGCGAGTGCATACTCCCGAAAAACTTTCCGGTAGCGAGCTAACTCATCTTCGCTGAAGCGGCGCGCATACTTGCCAATGGCAAAGTTGGACACCGCAGTCATGTCGGTGAACTCATCCATGTAAGTATTGAATTTTTCTGTGCGCTCTTCTGAGTCCAGGGACGGATCGTTCAGCGATGCCAATACGTCACTGGCATTCTCCTGAACATAGGATTCTGTCTTTGCGTCTGCCTGGCTGGTTGGGGCAAGCATCAATACTGCAGCGCCAGCCAATGCAAAATATCGGTAGTAGCGTTTCACATTTCGCTCCTGTTGGTGGTCATCACGCCCCGGACCTACTCTTCAAATTCGTCAAAATCAGGGAGATCCTCGTAAGCATCTTCCTCGTCTATGCGACCATTACGTATTTCTGCCTGACGCTGGGATGAATAAAGTCTCCGCAAAGCGATGTAGGGCTCTGGCTGAGCATTCAGTTGCTCCAGCGCATCATCGAGGGCGACGCGGGCATTCAGCCCTCCGAGAATTCCACGACTCATTTCGATGTGATCGTCGAGGTCGGGATTGTTATCGAACTCTGTCCAGACAAGCGGATCCAGCGCACGATCCACACCGCTACCGAACAGGTCACGCGGCGTTGTTGGACCCATGAGGGGCAGGATCAGGAAGGGGCCGCTGTCGACACCCCACACAGCAAGGGTTTGTCCAAAATCCTCATTGTGCTTCTCAATACCGGTATACTCAGCAACGTCCCAAAGTCCGGCGATACCCAGCGTCGAGTTCAGAAAAAATCGAGCGAACGTTTCGCTAGCGCGATCACTCTCGCCCTGCAGGACATCGTTCACAAAGATCACTGGAGACTTCAAGTTGTGAAGGAAGTCGCTCAGTCGGTCGCGACCGTACTCGGGGGTCACCGTCTCATACAAGTCTGCTGCGGGGCCGAGCGCATACTTGTCTACGCCACTATTGAAGGCGAACATCTGACGGTTGAAGCCTTCGTAAGGATCGGGAACGGTGCCGGATTCAAGGTTTTGTGTGGACGCACAGGCTCCTAGCCCCATGGCAAGAACCGCAGCAAAGAGTCGCTGTGTCATGTGTGGATAACCCCGTTGTGGAAGCCGGTAGATGGTAGTTAAGCGCTGGCGCTTCAACTCTCAATCTCTACCGAAACACGCATAGGTGATATTTCTGTAAAGCTGTGTTGCAAAAACATATAAATCAATGTTTATATCATTAAATGACTTCACGGCTGTCATCCATGATTGAGGCTCTGCGCGCAGCAGGGGAGCCCACTCGTTTGAGGGTGTTGGCCCTGTTGCGCCAGCGCGACCTGTCGGTCGGGGAACTGGTGCAGGTATTGGAGCAGTCCCAGCCTCGCCTGTCTCACCACCTGAAGGCGCTCACGGCTGCAGGTTTGGTTGAGCGTTTGCCTGAAGGTTCATTTGTCTTCTACCGCGCTTCAACCGGGTCGTATGGAAAAGCATTTCTGGATTCCTTGTTTGCGCAACTGGATCGAGACGAGCCGGAACTGGCTCGTGATGCAGCACGTCTGGACGAAGTGAGCGCTGCGCGTGCGGAATCAGCTGAAGCTTACTTCTCAAACATCGCTGAGACGTGGGACCGTTTGCGGTCTCTTCACTATCCCAACGATCTGATCGAGGGGGCTCTAGTCGAACTCGCGGGGATGGGACCATTTGGGCGCGTCCTGGATTTCGGAACCGGTACTGGACGTATGCTGAGCCTATTTGCACCGTTGGCCGAGGAAGCAGAGGGCATTGACCTAAGTCATCATATGCTCACTGTCGCGCGGGCAAATCTGGAACAGCAAGGCGTGCATGGTGCCCGCGTGCGTCAGGGGAACGTGACAGCTGTACCGTTTGACGACAACTCTGCTGATTTGGTGATCATTCATCAGGTTCTTCACTATATGGACGCGCCAAATCGGGCGATCGCGGAGGCTAGCCGTGTGCTGAAGCCCGGCGGCCAGCTCCTGATCGTGGATTTCGCACCGCATGATCTGGAGTTTTTGCGCGCCGAGTATGGCCATCACCGGTTGGGTATGGCGCACGAAGCTATGGCTGTGTGGTCTGCCGATGTGGGCCTCGACCTCTTCGAGCCGCGTTCCTTTGCGCCTCCCGAAGGTGAACAGGATGGTCTCACCGTAAATATCTGGAAGGCGGTCAAGTCCGCCAAACCCAAGGAGCATGTCGCATGAGCTCGCTCGTTACCCCTCGGCAGGCAGGCTCGCCGTCTGTTTCATTCGAGTTTTTTCCGCCCAAATCCGAAGCGATGGCTGATCGCCTGTGGGAAACGGTTGAGCGCCTCGAGCCGATGACTCCGAATTTTGTTTCCGTCACTTATGGCGCCGGGGGATCTACGCGTGAGCGCACCCACGACACTGTTCGCCGGATTGCTCAACAGACCCATTTGCGACCGGCTGGTCACTTGACGTGCGTCAGTGCAACCAAGGATGAAGTGTTGTCCGTTGCGGAAGATTACTGGGACGCTGGGGTAAGGCATATTGTTGCCCTTCGCGGTGATCCACCGAGTGGCATGGGCGAGAAATTCGAACAGCACCCCGGTGGGTTCAGGGATTCAATCGATTTGATTGAAGGCATTCGTGCCCATCGGCCCGATCTCGGTCGCTGCTTCGAGATTTCTGTGTCCTGTTATCCTGAGCTTCATCCTGAGAGTCAGGGGTGGGACGCCGAAATCGCGTTTCTGAAAGCAAAGCAAGATGCAGGTGCGGATCGAGCAATCACGCAATTCTTCTTCGAGCCGGAAATCTACCTGAATTTTCTGGAAAAGGCTCGTGCAGGTGGTGTTACCATGCCCATTGTGCCGGGCATCATGCTGCAACCGAATTTCAAGGGCTTGAAGCGTATTTCTAAACTGTGTGGCGCATCACTGCCGACCTGGCTGCATGAGCTCTATCAGGGCCTTGAGGAGGATCAGGAAACGCGGGAACTAGTAACAGCTAATGTTGCGGCGGACCTTTGTCGGAAATTGTCCGATGAGGGGGTCTCCGATTTCCATTTTTACACGCTGAACCGGGCTGGGTTGGCTTTGTCCACCTGTCGCCTGCTCGGACTGAAACCCAAACCAGTTGAGGCCGCTTGAGCCATGAACAGACAAGATCGCATCAGCGCCCTGAAGGCAGCCGCCAAGGAACGAATTCTCATTCTCGATGGATCGTGGGGGGTCATGATTCAGAGGCGCGGCCTGGAGGAGGGAGATTACCGAGGGACTCGGTTCAGCGAGTCTGATTATCCCGGCCAGATGAAAGGAAACAATGATATTTTGTGCCTGACGCGGCCGGATATCGTGACCGACCTGCATGATGCCTATTATGGAGCAGGTGCCGACATTTCCGAGACCAACACGTTCAGCGCAACGGTCATCGCGCAGGATGACTACAAGCTGGACCCGCAATCTGTCTGGGACATCAATCTGGAAGGGGCGAAGCTCGGCCGGGCTGCGGCCGATGCGTGGACGGCGAAGACGCCGGACAAGCCGAGGTTCCTGGCGGGCTCCATCGGGCCTCTAAACAAGATGTTGTCCATGTCATCGGATGTAAACGATCCAGGCGCTCGGTCTGTGACCTTTGATGAGGTCTATGAAGTCTATCGCCAACAAATCCGTGCGCTGAACGAGGGTGGGGTCGATCTCTACCTGATTGAGACGATTACAGACACTCTGAATTGCAAGGCGGCGATAAAGGCGATCATGGACCTTGAAGAAGAGGGCATGGACCAACTGCCCATCTGGATTTCCGGCACGATTACTGACCGGTCTGGTCGTACACTGTCCGGCCAGACGGTCGAGGCGTTCTGGAACTCGGTACGTCACGCGAAGCCTTTTGCTATCGGATTCAATTGTGCGCTTGGCGCTGACTTGATGAGGCCGCACATTGCGGCTCTGTCACGCGTAGCGGACACGCTTGTCGCTGCCTATCCGAATGCTGGTCTGCCGAATGAAATGGGCCAGTATGATGAGCAACCTGAAGAAACATCCGGTTCTGTAGGTGGTTGGGCGAAGGATGGTCTTGTGAACATTCTGGGTGGTTGTTGTGGTACCACCCCGGAACATATCGCGGCGATCGCCAACGCAGTCGACAGCATAAAGCCACGTGACCCGGCGCCGAGCAAACACACGATGCGCCTGTCGGGGCTGGAGCCATTCGAGGTGGCCTCATGACGGCCAGAGCCGTGGAGGTCGGAGACCTTTTCGTTTTCTATGGACTGCTCAAGCTGGGCGCGGCCGGGCAACCCGCCGATCTGCCGCTGGACAGTGCGGGTGTCTTCGGGGCGCCCTGCCGCTTTCGAGGGCGGATGATCGATCTTGGAGGTTTTCCGGGCGTCATCGAGGGTAATGAGCTTTGCCGTGGTATTCGCTGGCGGATCGGCGATACAGCGATCATGTCAGCAATGGATGCCTTCGAGGACGTAACCAACGACCCGGTGACCAGTCTATACTTGCGTAAACGAATTTCCCTGTTGGATGACACCGGGGCTGAGTCAGGCGAAACCGCCTGGATTTATTGGTATAATCGTCCTGCAGACGGGTTTCCCTCTGTGGTCGATGGCAACTGGCCGCTAGACGCCGGGAAAACGAGAAAATGACAATTGCAGCTTCCCAATCTTTTGTGAACATTGGTGAACGTACCAATGTGACAGGTTCTGCGCGTTTCCGGAAAATGATCACCGAAGGTCGTTACGCGGATGCCGTTGAGGTCGCGCGACAGCAGGTCGAGAGCGGCGCGCAGGTGATCGACGTAAACATGGATGAAGGCATGCTGGATGGCGCCGAGGCCATGCGCACCTTTCTGAACCTGATCGCCGCCGAGCCGGACATTGCCCGTGTCCCGGTCATGATCGACTCTTCCAAATGGGAGGTGATCGAGGCTGGCCTGAAATGTGTTCAAGGCAAGGCGATCGTCAACTCCATTTCCATGAAGGAAGGCGAAGAGACGTTCCGGAAGCAGGCGCGAGCCTGCCTCGCTTACGGCGCGGCCGTCGTGGTTATGGCGTTTGATGAAGTGGGTCAGGCCGACACCAAAGACCGCAAGGTCGAGATCTGCCAACGTGCTTTCAGAATTCTCACTGAAGAAGTCGGGTTCCCCGCTGAAGACATCATCTTTGACCCGAATGTCTTTGCCGTCGCAACGGGCATAGAAGAACATAACAATTACGCGGTCGACTTCATTGAGGCGACGCGCGAAATTCGCAAAACATGCCCGGGATGTCATATATCCGGTGGGCTCTCGAATGTCTCATTCAGCTTCCGAGGCAATGAGCCCGTTCGGCGCGCCATGCATTCTGTCTTCCTCTATCATGCCATTCCGGCAGGCATGGATATGGGCATCGTCAATGCCGGCCAGCTCGATATCTATGATGATATCGAGGCTGACCTGCGCGAGCGCGTCGAAGACGTGATTCTGAACCGCCGCGAGGATGCCACTGAACGGCTGATCGAGATAGCTGAAGGCTTCAAGGGCCAGAAAGGAAAGACGGCCGAGAAGGATCTGTCCTGGCGCGAGGCGCCTGTCGCGAAGCGGCTCGAATACGCGCTCGTGCACGGCATTACCGAATACATTGATGCGGATACCGAGGAAGCGCGCCAATCGGTCGAGCGTCCGCTGCATGTCATCGAAGGCCCCCTGATGGACGGGATGAATGTCGTTGGCGACCTGTTCGGCTCTGGCAAGATGTTCCTGCCGCAAGTGGTGAAGTCCGCGCGCGTCATGAAACAGGCTGTCGCTTGGCTCGAACCTTACATGGAGGAGGAGAAGCAGCGCCTCGGCACTGTGGATGTTTCGAATGGTAAGGTTCTGATGGCGACTGTGAAGGGAGATGTTCACGACATCGGCAAGAATATTGTGGGCGTGGTTCTGGCCTGCAACGGTTATGAGATCCTGGATCTTGGTGTCATGGTGGCCGCAGAAACCATTCTGGATACGGCCGAAAAAGAGGGTGTCGATATCATCGGGCTTTCAGGCCTGATTACACCAAGTCTTGATGAGATGGTCTATGTCGCCTCTGAAATGGAAAGGCGTGGTATGAAACAGCCACTCCTGATTGGTGGTGCTACGACCAGTCCCGCTCATACGGCGGTCAAGATTGATCCGGTCATCCGAACAGCCCCCGTTGTGCATGTGTCCGATGCGAGCCGTGCCGTCGGCGTCGTCAGCACGCTATTGAGCGAAGACGACAAACCGGCCTTTGTAACGCAGACCAAAGCACGCTATGAGCGGATGCGCGAAGCGCGCGCGGGCGGTCCGCCGAAACCGCGACTGCCGATAGGTCAGGCGCGCGAGGCTAGGCTCAAACTAGATTGGAAAACTTACACGCCGCCACAGCCAACGTTTGAGGGCGTGCGGACTTTTGAAGATTTCGATCTCGCGACGTTGGCGCGCTATATCGATTGGACTCCCTATTTTTCGGCATGGGACCTGGCGGGTCAGTATCCCCAGATATTGGAAGACAAGATTGTCGGCGAGGCTGCGACCGGCCTTTGGAATGACACTCAAGCCATGATGCAACAACTCGTCGGGGAAGCGTGGTTGAAGCCGAAAGCTGTGGTGGGCTTCTGGAGGGCAAATTCTGATGGCGATGATATTTGCCTCGATTCAGGGGATGTCTTTCATACGCTTCGCCAGCAAATGGTGAAGGATAATTCCCGCGCCAACTTCGCATTGTCCGACTTTGTTGCACCGGAAGGCGATGACTGGATCGGTGGATTCTGCGTTACTTCAGGTCCGCATGCGGAGGAAATTGCGCAAGACTTCATTAAGAGAGGCGACGATTATTCCTCCATTATGGTCAAGGCGCTGGCTGACCGGTTTGCAGAGGCGATGGCGGAATACATGCATGAGCGTGTTCGCAAGGAGTTGTGGGCTTATGCTCCCGATGAAGACCTGTCCAATCCTGAACTGATCAAGGAGAAGTATCGCGGCATCAGGCCGGCTCCCGGCTATCCGAGCCAGCCGGAACACACCGAGAAGGAAACCCTGTTCCGCCTGCTCGAACCTGAGGCGCGCATTGGCGTTTCGCTGACCAGCAGCTTCGCCATGACGCCTGCAGCCAGTGTTTCGGGACTCTACTTCGCGCATCCCGACAGCGTATATTTTGCGGTTGGACGTATCGAAAAAGACCAGGTCGAGGATTACGCGCGGCGCAAGGGGTGGGAGACGCGCAAGGCGGAGCGTTGGCTTGCGCCGATTCTCAATTATGATCCGTTTGCTGTCGACTAATCGGTGAGGTAGGGGGTGGCTTCGACCAGTTCGAAGCCGGGCGTTTCCTGCGCGAAGTGGCGCAGCCAATAGTTGTGTCCTGATCCGTATACGATGAGGATCCGGTCTCCTGGTTCTGCAATTTCGGTGATGTTCGCGAAGATTTCGGCATTGCGAGCATACCAGCCATAGTTCAGAACGGCACCCGCAGCATCTTCGATATCCGACATGTCGAGCAGGCCATAGTAAAAGTCTGAATGCATGGTGCGGATCACAGCCGGGTCATTCTGTCGGACCAGCAATTCTGCGATGGGGGTTGAGGCCTGGTCTTGCATGAGGACTTCGGCTTGGGTCTTAATTGTGTCGATCAGACTGGTGATCTTGTCTTCCCGGCCCGTGCGTGCAGCAAAGGCTTCCACCCGATCGAAGGGAAAGTAGGCGATTTCACCATCCTGAGTGTCGACTGCGTAGACCCGGTCAATTCCGGTCTCGTGCGCGATGCGGTAGCCGATCTGGACCCTCTCGTTGCGCTTTCGGGTCAAATCCTCGGGGACGAAGTCCACAAAGTTCGGGTCGAGCGCATCATCGGTCTGGCGGATGCGCTCCAGGGCGATGGCGGTGGGGCGAAACGCGGTCAGCCGCTCGGCCAGGTCTTGCAGTTCCGCCTGGCGGTGCGGCGCCAACACATCATCTGCATCCGTGTTCACCAGATCCAGGCCCGGATTTTCGAAATGATAGGTGCCGAGCACCATGACCTGGACAGGTTCGACCCGATCTTCGGTGGGCGGCGTTTCGGCTTGTGACAGGGGCACGGCGCAGGCGGCCAGGACAGACAGGGCCAAGAGGGCTGATTTCATGCTCGATTTCTCCTTTTGCATAGGAAGATGCATCGACTTGGTCGATTGGATGCACGCACATGAAGTTTTTGTGTATTGAGCGGGGGAAAAACAGATCGGCTGGCATACCCGAAGGGACTCGTATAGGACCGGTGTCAACCTTGTCATAGGAGGGCGGAATGACTGAAAATCGGCTAATTGGTGAGAACGCAAAGATTGTCGCAACACTCGGTCCGGGCAGTCGCTCGCCGAAGGAAGTTCTGGCATTGGCCTATGCAGGCGTTGACGTCTTCCGCTTGAACTTCAGCCATGGCGAGTACAGTGCACACAAAGATGCCCTGGATGCTGTGCGCGCCGCTGAAAAAGAAACGGGTCGTCCCCTCGCTACGCTGGGAGACCTGCAGGGGCCCAAAGTACGCGTCGGATCGCTGCCGGGTGGAGAGCTGCGACTGCGGTATCAGAAGGAATATGCGGTCGTTGCCGCTGAGACGACCGAGGCGGAAGATACCATTCCAGTACCGCACGCCGAGATTGTCGAAATCCTCGAAGAAGGCGACGTTATCCTGGTGGATGACGGCAAGCTGATGTTCACCGTAACTCAGGCAGGCAGCAAGCCGATGGTGCGAGCTGACGTGCCTGGCAAGTTGACCGACAAGAAGGGCTTCACGGTTCGCGGCAAGGCCCTGCCGGTGCGAGCATTGACCGACAAAGACCGCGCCGACCTTGATTTCGCGCTCGAGATTGGCGTTGATCTCGTCGCATTGTCCTTTGTGCAGACAGTTGAAGACATCGAAGAAGTGAAGGCCATCATTGCTGGTCGGGCACCGCTTGTCGCCAAACTCGAAAAGCCTGCCGCCATTTCAAACCTGGAGCCTATTGTTGCCGCGGCCGACGCTGTGATGGTCGCGCGAGGGGATCTCGGTGTTGAGTATGCGCCTGAAGACGTGCCTGTCATCCAGCGCCGGATCGTACGTTGTGCTCGCGGACTGGGCCGGCCGGTAATCGTGGCGACGCAGATGTTGGAATCCATGATTGAGAATGCCGCCCCGACCCGCGCCGAAGCTTCCGATGTGGCCACGGCCATCTATCAAGGCGCAGACGCAGTCATGCTGTCAGGTGAGACCGCAGTCGGACGCCATCCCGCCACCACGGTGGCCATCATGTCCCGGATCATCCGTGCCACAGAGGGCGCTGAGGATTATCGGCGGTCGCTGGAACAGTTTTCGGGTGACATACCTGCGCAAAGCGCAATCGATGTTGTTGCAGAGACGGCCCAGGGTATGGCCGAGGCGGAAGGTGCGACAGCGCTGGCCCTACGTACTGGCGCTTTTGATCGGCTCGCCCGTTTTGCCAGAGTCCGAGGAACGGCACCGATTCTTTACGGGTCATTGGACGATCAGCGCTTGCGCACGGCCTGTCTGCTCTGGGGCGTGCATCCGCAAAGGCTGAATGCCGGGGCTGACTACTGGTATCGCGACCTGATGGATGCAGCGGGACTTGAGGGTCGCGTGGCCTATGCCCGATGGGCCGGCGATGCAGAAAGGTTCGCGTGGGAAGTTGGTGTCGGAAAAGGCCAGAACGGTGAGAAAATTACCGGCGTATGATCAATTGGCTTTGCTTGAACTCGTATGAATAGAGTTCGCCAAGATAGGTCATACCCAAGAGCGATTGTTCGAGCCCGTCCTTGAGGATCATGGCATCGACACGTTCGATTTCGACTTGGCCTATGCGAATATTATCCAGCGTGACGGCAGCGCCATATGTGATGCCGCCAGCCGTACGAATTTCCCATTTGTAGTCCAGCGTTTCCGGTTTCAAACCAATCCGCTGAGCATCACGAAAGGTCAAGGCGACGGTGCTGGCTCCGGTATCGACCATGAACTTGACCGCTGTTCCATGCACTTCGGCGCGGGTCCAGTAATGGCCATCTGACTCGCGATCGATAATGGCGGCATCCGCAAAGTTTACCGATGTGCGCTTCTCGGACGGGGCCGGTGCCGGATCCGGTTGCATTGTGGCAATCTCTGCCTGATGCTGCTCCAGCCTAGGGACGAGAAAGAAAGCGACAGTTGCGGAAATCAGCACAGCTGCGCCAAATCCGGATACGAGGGTCTTTCCTATGGACATCGAGAAATCCTAGCGTTTGCCGAGCGCTTCAAGCCGGGTGATCCGCTCAGGCAATTCGGCCATTATCTTCTCGCGTCCGTCTGGTCCCAGTCTTACCCAACTTCCGATTTCCTTAAGTGACCGTGCACAACCGAGACAGAGTCCTGTAGAGGCGTCTACAGCGCACACTTTGATGCAAGGGGATTTTATGGGTTGAGTGGTCATGTATTTAGGTTAGTCAGCTCACGAGAGGACACAAGTATCTCATAAACGAGGTAACAAAACCTTGTCGCAGTTAACATGTGTTGTCTGCTATAAGATGAAATCGATTTCAAATGCATTGGGAGCAACCTGCTTTGAGTGAGCCGGCACAACAAACTTCACCATTGGCGGATGCCAGGTCTCTAATTAAGGCGTCGGTGGATGTGGATCCGGCCCCTGGCCAGAAAGTGCGTGCGGCATTGCTCGAAATGGGCCGTGAGGGAGATTTCGGTCGTCTCGGCAAGGCCGCAGAATGGCTTGCTAATTGGCAGCATCGCTTTCCTCCACGTATCGAAAACCCGGTGTTGGCAGTGTTCGCCAGTTCACACGGCCTTCAGTCAGAGGGTGTCTCGCTCTCAAGTCAGACGGATACGCGCGCACATGTTGATGCACTGCGGGAAGGCAAGGCGCCGCTGTCGGCAATAGCAACACAGGCCGGAGCCGCCATACGCGTGTTCGATCTTGCCATCGACAAGCCAACTCCAAGTATTGCGGAGGAGCCGGCCATGACCGAGCGGGAATGTGCCGCGACCATCGCATACGGGTTTGAGGCCACCGAGGAAAAGCCGGATCTGCTCGCGCTTGCCGTCTCCGGAGCAGGGGTCGGCACCGCCGCCGCGGCTGTCGCGTGCGCATTGTATGGCGGAGCGCCGGATTACTGGGTCAGGCCGGACAATCAATCCACGGCCAATTTGGTAGAGCGGCGAGTGGACGTCGTATCGCGCGCGCTGGCTTTGCATCGGGGGCATCTGGCTGATCCGTTACAAGCTCTCAGATATCTTGGCGGTCGGGAATTGGCGGCCTGTGTCGGCGCAATCATTGCGGCGCGGCATCAGGGAATCCCGGTGGTTCTGGATGGATTTGCAACCACTATCGCCGCCGCGGTTGTGCATTCAATCGAACCAAAGGCCATCAGTCACTGCATAGCATCGCACGTGACACGGCGACCAGCTCATGAGGCGGCAGTCGAGCGGTTGGGCCTGCAACCCCTCCTTCAACTCGAGTTTCAAACCGGGGGCGGACTGGGTTCCGCTACGGCAATTGGGTTGCTCAAGACAGCGTGTGCCCCTTTCATTGCTGAGCCTTCAGCGGCAAATGCGACCTGACGCGACGAGAACCTGACGTTTACGCTCACGTCACCTTGCCTTTAGCCGAAAATGGCTGAATTAGAGGGGATAAGTACGATGCGCATCAAGCGCACAGTGAGGAGCCGTCATGAATCTCGATTTTTCGCCGGAAGAGATTACCTTCCGCAATGAGGTCCGCGAATTCATTCGCGAAAACTATCCGAAAGAACTTGAGGGTATCGGGTCGCGTGAGGATCTTACGCGCGAAGAATTCCTCGCCTGGCACAAAGTGCTCGGTAAAAAGGGGTGGTCAACACCTGCATGGCCTGAAAAATACGGCGGCACCGGCTGGACCTCTACCCAGCGCTATATCTGGTCGGAAGAGAATGCTCGCGTTGATGCGTTGATGCCTCTGCCATTCGGTGTGTCGATGGTTGCGCCAGTTATCTACACATTCGGCAATGAAGAGCAGAAGGCTCGTCACCTGCCAGGCATTCGGTCCGGCGAAGTGTGGTGGTGCCAAGGCTATTCCGAGCCAGGCGCAGGTTCTGACCTTGCAAGCCTCAAGACGACAGCGGTTCGCGACGGCGACCATTATGTTCTGAATGGCCAGAAGACCTGGACCACGCTGGCGCAGCACGCGGATTGGGGATTCTTCCTCTGCCGTACGGACCCGACGGCGAAGAAACCTCAAGAAGGCATCAGCTTCATCCTTGTCGACATGAACACGCCGGGCATCGAAGTGAAGCCGATCAAGTTGATCGATGGTACGCATGAAGTGAACGAGACGTGGCTGACGGATGTCCGCGTTCCGGTTGAAAACCTCGTCGGCACGGAAAATGAAGGCTGGACCTACGCGAAATTCCTGCTTGCTCATGAGCGCTCCGGTATCGCTGGCGTTGCGCGCTCCAAGCGGGGCGTTGAACGCTTGCGCAGTATCGCGTCAGAAGAGCTGGTTGATGGTCAGCCATTGCTTCAATCGCAAGATTTTGCGCGCAAGATCAGCCAGCTCGAAATCGACCTGACCGCTTTGGAATTCACTGAACTTCGCACGCTGGCTTCCGAGGCAGCAGGCAAAGGCCCCGGGCCCGAAAGTTCGATCCTGAAAGTGAAGGGAACCGAGATTCAGCAGCGCTTGACCGAGCTTACGCTCGAGGCCGTTGGAAACTATGGTGCTCCGTATGGCTATGGCATGGAAAATACGGGGAATGACGGATTTGGCGTCGGTCCCGACCATGCGAACTTTGCGGCTGAAACGTATTTCAACATGCGCAAGACATCGATCTACGGTGGATCCAACGAGATCCAGCGCAACATTATTTCAAAGATGATCCTCGGCCTTTAGGGCGCACGAGGCAGGGAGGATAGAAGATGGACTTCAATTTCACCGAAGAGCAGAACATGATCCGCGACAGCCTCTCGAGGCTGATCCGCGAGCAGTATGATTTCGACACGCGCCGCAAGGTGGTCGAGTCCGAAGCGGGCTGGCGTCCTGAAATGTGGGCACAGTTTGCTGAGCTTGGTCTCTTGATGGCACCGTTCAGCGAAGAAGATGGCGGCCTTGGTGGCGGCCCGATTGATGCGATGGTCGTCATGGAAGAGTTCGGCAAGGGCCTCGTGGTCGAGCCTTACGTGCCGAGCGTTGTTTGCGGTGGTGGTTTCCTCAAGCGCGGCACGGATGCGCAAAAGGAAGAATACCTTAGCGGCATCATGTCGGGCGAGAACATCTTTGCATTCGCCTACGCAGAACCGCGCGGTCGCTATAATCTGGCCGATCTTGAGACGACCGCCAAGAAAGACGGCGCCGGCTTTGTCCTGAATGGGCACAAGGCCGTGGTCATTGGGGCGCCTTGGGCAACCCACTTCGTTGTGACAGCGCGCACGTCAGGTGATCGCCGTGACAGCAATGGCGTTTCAGTCTTCGTCGTTGCCAAGGATGCGCAGGGCGTAAGTACCCGCGATTATCCGACGGTCGATGGTCGCCGCGCGTCGGAAGTCTACTTCGAGAACGTCGCGGTTGGCGCAGAAGCGGTGATTGGCGAAGTCGACAATGGTCTGCCGTTGATCGAAACCGTTACCGACGAGGCCATCGCCGCGATCTGTGCCGAAGCCTGCGGCGCCATGAAGGTGGCGCACGCCATGACGGTCGAATATTCACGCCAGCGTAAGCAGTTTGGCGTTCCGATTGGCAAGTTCCAGGTGCTGCAGCACCGCATGGTCGATATGTTCATGGAGCATGAGCAGTCGATTTCCATGACCTACATGGCCACGCTCAAGCTTGATGAAGACGAAGTCACGCGCAAGAAGGCGGCATCCGCTGCCAAGGTGCGCATCGGTCAAGCCGGTCGCTTCATTGGTCAGGAAGCCGTGCAGATCCATGGCGGCATGGGCATGACAGACGAACTGGCTGTCGGACACTATTTCAAACGCCTGACGATGATCGATTCCGAGTTCGGCAATATCGATCACCATCTGAAGCGGTACACCGGACTGACAGAGATGGAACTTCCGGCAGCGGCGGAATAGACATCAGAGTCCAGTAACTGTGCAGGCTGAATATTGGGCCTACGGGCTTTTTAATAATTAATATTCTGCCGAATTAGTCTGACGAGACGGCCCGGGACGCAAAGACAGCGTCCCGGGCCTCTTCTTATGTCTTGATTAATTGAGAAATTATTGCCGACAATCCGCCTCTCGGTCTTGCGGGCCGCTGAAACCTTCCAATAATTCGCTCGAATTTGCCTAACTTTGATTACTTGACTGACACCGTATTCCCCTATGAAGCCCTCACTCTTTGTAAGAAAAGTGGTATGGGTCTTGCTTTGGGACCTTTGGTAAACATGGCGGTTCGAGCAACCGGAATACATAATCCAGGGAAGAGGTGGAAATGTTGTATACTAAGCGGGTTAGCCTTGCAGGAGTCGCGACAGGCGCTCTGATTGCGGCGATGTCTGGGACGGCGTATGCGCAGTCGAGCGACTATTACAGTCGGGACAAGTATGAGGCGGTTACAGACCGCCGTCAGCCCGAATATGATCCGGAGCCGATCCGGCTCGGAGCATTTACGGTAAATTCCAGTCTGTTCGCTGGCCTTGGTTATACCGACAATGCGTTGGGAACGAGCGACAACGAAGAATCTGATGTTATCGCCCGCATCGGTGCTGATATTGCGGCTCGTACAAACTGGAGCGTGCACGAAGTGGCCGCTTCCGTGTCTGTCAGCCGTGACGAGTACCAGGATTTCAGTGACCAGTCAGCCAATGACGTCAATACGCGGCTGCGGGGCCGTCTGGACGTCACGCGCGACGTCGCACTTGGCGGCGCTGTCTTCTACCAGCAATCTACGGATCAGCGGTCCGACGCATCGAACACATCCGGACTGGGCGAGCCGATCGAGTATACCCGCGCAGGCGTCGAGCTGAGTGCCAATTATACAAATGACCGTATTCGCTGGACGAACTCTGTGACATTTGCGGAAGTCGACTATGACGACACGGTCTCCCTTGACGGCACGCCGATCGATCAGGACTTCCGTGACCGGTCTGACACGCTCTTCAATTCGCGCCTCAGCTATGCGATTTCGCCGAACGTGGCTGTTTTTGGCCAAGGCATGATCCAACAGCGTGAGTACGATAATCTGATCGTCGTCGATGGTGCGGAACGGTCCAGGGATTCAGATTCCTACACTGTTTACGGTGGTGTGGACTTCGAACTGAACACGTTGATCCGCGGTGACGTGGCCATTGGCTACCTGAGCGAAGAAAAGGATGACACTTTCTACGAAGACACTGACGGTCTGGCCGTCGATGCGAATGTAGAATGGTTCCCGACCCGTCTCACCACTGTGAGCTTCAATGGTGCACGCCGAACAGTCGATAGCGGCATTCGGACCAGCGCGAGCTCCATTCAAACGACGCTAGGCGCTCGTGTTGATCACGAACTGTACCGCAATATCATCCTGTCAGGATATGGCGAGCTCACCAGCTATGAATACGATGAGACCGACAGGGATGACGACATCACCGAATTCGGTGTGATCGGTACGTACAAAATGAACAAGCGGGTGCACCTGAACGCCTTCGCACGTCGCGTTGATCGTGACCGGAGTGGTACGGCGTTTGCGGCCGATGAGAGCTTCTCTGCGAACCTTCTCGGTATTTCGGTTCGTATCCACCCTTAATTTCCATACCAGGCGACCGACCATCCGGCCGGTCGCCTGAAAGCTTCCAACCCCAACGCGCGGTATATTATCTTGACCAAGACATTCAGTTTTGAACTTCCGTCCCAGGTTCCCGCAGAAGCGGAGACCGAAGGCAACAACATGCCGACAGATCTGAAGTCGCTGTTGGGGGCTGTGTACCGGCGCTTCTGGCTGATTGCGCTGAGCTTCCTCTCGGTCTTCACGCTGGTCGCGTACATGACGTTCAACCAGACGCCGCTCTACCAATCGAGTTCTGTGGTCCAGCTGGATACTGAGCAGCAAAACGTGATCGACCTGGGCAGTGTTCTCAGTGGTTTGGCGGTCAGCACGGCGGTGATCGACACCGAAGTCATGATCATGAAGTCAAAGTCACTTCTGACGAAGGTTGCCGTCAAACAGAAGCTCATCGAGGATCCTGAGTTCAACTGGACACTGCGCGAGCGAAAGACCAGCGCACTGGGCAAGCTGAAGAACCAGGTCAAATCACTGGTCGGCATGGATACGCGCGTGGTCGACCCGTTTGAAGGCATGAGTGTCGATGAGCGCGAGAGCGCCATTCTGGATAGCGTCGTCGGCACGTTGATGGGGCGTGTTGGTGTTTCGCGTATCGGCACCACCTATCTTATCAACGTTGAGGTCACGAGCACCTCGCCAGAAACATCTGCCCGTCTCGCCAATGCCATCGCAGATCAGTATCGGGTTCAACAGCTTGAAACGAAGCTGGACGCCACACGGCGCGCTACCGAATGGTTGTCTGATCGTGTGTTTGCCCTTCGTGAGGAAGTTGAGGAAAAGGAAAACCGCGTTGCCAAATTCATTGCCGACAACGACATGGAAACGGCGATGGGTAACACGCTCACCGAGCAGAACATTGCCTATCTGACCACGCAGAAAACACAGGCTGAAGTCGAGCTGAACCGTGTCCGGTCACGCTTTGACAGTATGCGCCGGCAGATCAATAGCGGCGCTGGCGTGGATGGGATTTCCGAAGTTCTGGAATCTCCTCTTATCACGAGCTTGAAACAACAGCTCTCTACTGTCCGCGGCCGGGTGGGTGACCTCGAAACCCGTCTCGGGCCGCAGCACCCTGAACTGATTGGTGCGCGCGCTGAACAGGCGGATATCGAGCGTCAGATCCAGAACGAAATGACCCGGATCGCCACTAATCTCGAAAACGAAGTTCGTGTTCGTCAGGACCAGGTTAGCCGGCTCCAGTCACAAATCAGCAACTCGAACTCCAAGCTCCGCGGCAACAGCCTCGCAATGGTGCGCCTGCGCGAGCTTGAGCGCGATGCTGAAACCAGCCGCGTATTGTATGAAGAGTTCATTGCGCGATCCAAGGAGACCCGGGAGCAGGATGGTCTTGTCCAGCCGGATGCCGTGATCCTGTCCAATGCATCGGTGCCAAAGTTTCCAAGTTCACCTCGTACCACACTGAACCTCTTGATTGGTGCGATACTTGGCTGTTTGCTCGGTGGCGCTCTCGCCATCATGGCCGAAATGTTCGATATGAAGATTTCGTCTTCGGAAGACATTGAAAAGAAGCTTGCTCAGAATGCTCTCGGCACGGTGCCACTGATCCGCACCGGCAATGCCCTTGGCTTCGCTCAAACCAATCCTGCCGATTATCTCATAGAAAACCCGTTATCAGCGTTTGCCGAAAGTATTCGCTATCTGCGAGCAGCAATCGCTTTCTCGGACTTGGACAGCGAAACGAAGACCGTAGCGATCACTTCGTCCCTGCCGGATGAAGGCAAGACAAGCCTGACGCTCGCGCTCGGTCGTATGTCGGCCATGTCGGGTGCGCGGACACTGGTCATTGATGGCGATTTCCGCCGCCGCCAGTTGACTGATGCGGCTGGCTTGAAGCCTGAGATCGGTTTCATTGAGTATCTCTTCGGCGCAGGACAGCTTTCTGATGCGATCTCCAAGGACCCCAAGAGCATGCTGGATATTCTGCCGCTGTCTCTTACGGGCCATACGCCACATGACGTGTTCGGGACGCGCGCCTTTGACGATCTTCTGGTTCGCTTGCGCTCCATGTACGATCTCATCCTGATCGATACGGGGCCACTGCTGCTGATGGCTGAGGCGCGGGTTGTTGCAGGCAAGACGGACAAGGCCATTCTGGTTGTGCGCTGGCGTCACACGAACCGCTCAGCAGCGCGTCAGTCGTTGGCACTCTTGCGATCCTTCAAGGCCGACCTGCTGGGTGTTACGCTAAACATGGTGAACCTCAACCGCCGCCGCCACTACAGCGACCCGGGTGCAGGATATGATGCCTATCGTAAGTACTATCAAATGGAGACGAAGCCTTCTCTGTTCAGCTTCATGCGCCGGGATCCGAACAAGCCCAAGAAGGGCGAAATTCGCCCTACAGCGATCCAGACCCCGCCGAGCCTCGCGGAGCACAGCACAGAGTCTCCTGAAAAAGTTGACGCAAACTAAGGTGTGAGACGGAGCGATCATGCGATGATCGCTTCGCTTAGCCTGAATTGGATCGAGCGATGACGACAATTGCATTCTTCGGACATGATGCGGCAGATGCCGCTGTGCGCCGACGTGTGAAGTCGTTCGTCGGCGATGGAATGGATGTTGTTGGCTTCATGATGCGCCGCCGTGATGTTTCTCCGGAATGGAAAAATGTCGATCTTGGCAAGACGCGTGATGGCGCCTTCCTCCAGCGGATCAAGCAGGTGTTTGCTGGCGCGCGGAAGGCGGCTGAGCAACGTGAGTTATTAGCTGCAGCTGACGTCATATATGCGCGAAATCTCGACATGCTGGCGTGTGCGTTTCTGGCAAAGCGCCATACAGGACTGAAGACGCCCGTCATCTACGAGAGCCTCGATGTGCATCGCTTGCTGACGCGCTCCGATTTTGTGGGTCGGATATTTCGTGGCCTCGAACGCGCTCTGCTGAAGCGGACACGGGCGCTTGTTGTGAGTTCTCCCGGCTTCTTGCGGAACCATTTCGAACTTCACTACGGGGGCGACTTCACGGCCTATGTCGTAGAGAACCGTTTGAGTGCTGACAGTAACTTTGGCCCACGGCCGGAGACTGCGCTCCCGGTGGAGATTCTGGAAGACCGAAAACTTGTACTCGGCTGGGTCGGCATGTTGCGGTGCCAGCGTTCGCTGGACCTGCTATGCGCTCTGGCTGACGCGTATCCCGATACATTGGAAATTCGGCTACATGGAATCCCGGCACGCACCGAAATTCCTGTGTTCGAACCCGAGATTGAGCGTCGACCAAACATGACCTTCTTTGGAAAGTTCCGGTCACCAGAGGATCTATCCAGCATTTATGCCTCGCTGGATGTGGTCTGGGCAGGGGACTTCATGGAGGCTGGGTACAATTCGGTCTGGCTGTTGCCGAACCGGATCTATGAGGGAGGCTATTATGCGACGCCCTCGATCGCGCCGGCCGGTACAGAGACAGCGGCCTGGATCGCACGGAATGACTGCGGGTTCGTGATTGAGGAGCCCCTTGAGCGCTCGCTGTCGAAACTGGTGGGACATTTGTTGACAGATCGCCGGGAGATTGCCGCTTACGCCATGCGTCTTGCAAGCTTGCCAGAAGACCTGTTCGTACAGCCGGCTGGATTCATGCGCGACATGATCTCGACCAGTCTTGGCCAGGAGGCTGTCGCATGAACATTGTAAGTCGTATTCCGACTGACCGCGATTCATCTCTTGTCATGGCCAAAGTCTATGAGGAGCCGCGGAAAATCCCATACTGGGAGCAAGCGCTTATCTCGGTTTGGTTCCTGAATTCATTCGTGCCACTGCCGCTTGAAACTCCACTACGCTATCTGATGGTTTTGTGGTTTCTGTGGCTTCTCGCCTTGCATAAGGAGCAGGTCATTCCGATCGTGCTCAAGGCGTGGCCTCTTTTCCTCCTGCCGATATTCGGTTTCATTTCGATTCTGTGGTCACCCTATATGGGGGCAGCCATCCGGAGCGGCGCACTTTACCTTCTAACCCCTCTGGTCGCTGTCATTATCATTACGCGATTTGATATCACCACTATCCTGCGATGCATGTTCTTCGCAGGTGTGATGGCGATCATTGTGTGTATTCCATTCTATGATTCAATGCCCTCCGGCGGGCCGTATCCGCAAAAGAACTATTTCGCCCAGCAAATGTTGTTCGTCGCATTGCTCAGCTTCATGACATTGTTGAATGAAAAGTCATGGCCTTGGACACGGCTATTGGCCGCGCTCATTTTCCCAGTAGCTTTGATCTTTATGCTACGGGCGCCGTCGGCAACGGCACTCGTGTTTGCCGGTGTCGGGATCATCGGCCTGTTTCTAGTCAAGTTCGCGTGGCAATCCATTAGCAAGGTGCGCCACTTGCGATCCATCATATTCATTGCTGGCGTCAGCGTGTTTTTGATAGGCGCCATGATTGTGCTGAACCAGACTCACCAAGACTATGTGGCGGACTTCCTGGGCGCGCTAGGTAAGGATACGACTTTCACTGGGCGAACTCATATCTGGTCTGCTGGGCGCTTGGCAGCGGAAGAGCACCCAATTATCGGTTTGGGGCTTGAGGGATTTTGGAACCCGTCAAATGGCGCGGCACAATCGATCAATGAAATGGATTTCAAGCCATACGGGACAAAGCTGACCTTCCACAATGCGTATCTCGAAGTGCGCGTGCATCTCGGATACATCGGTCTCGGACTTTACCTGTTGATGTGGGCGTGGTGCGGTTATCGTCTGCTAATGCAGTTCTTCCGGGATTCGTCTTTGGAGATGTCTGCGCTGCTCGTCTTCGGCGCGATCGTATTCATTTCGACGTTTACGGAGTCTTTGGCGTGGGCGAGTTTCAACACCCCCCTTAACTTGCTGTATCTTGGCGCCTTGGCGACACTATCGCCGGTGCGTCGCACATACGTAGGGAAGGCGCCCGTGTACCTGAGTTCCAGTCCGGGCTACGCCAAGGCGTAGCGATCAGGTAACCACTTTTTAGGGGCTGTATTACAACAGGGCGCCGATGGCGAAAATGATACCTGCCCACAGCGAAGCGCTAAGACCAACGATCAACGTGATGCGCAGCCAGACGGGCCATTTGCCGAAATTCTCGATATCGGTCTGGACGTCGCTCTGATAGTGGCGAATTGTGGTGGGCTCTGCAGCCAGATGCATCATGGATGTATTCCTTGCCAGAGACGAATTCGCATTGCGCATACTTCTTTTTTGGCGACCAACTATTAAAGGTGACTTAAACCGACACGTGATTTCACCCATAATCATTGACTCAGTCTCGACGTCGAATCCGGCATCAATGTGGTTGGTTTGGGACGGTATCCCGCCGTTACTGGGGATTTGAGCAGGCTGACGAAACACCAACAGGCTGCAATGGGCGACCGGTATATTAACCATCTGCGCAGATAGCTGAATTCTCTAGGAATTTTCTATCGTTTGTTGAGCATTGCAGGACAGTAATCTTACCGCTCGCCGGTACTGCAATTGGTAAAATCTGCCCTTTCAGGCACCATCCTTGCAAGGTTAAAAGCCGAATCCAGCTTTTGAGTGCGTTCAGCTTCCATGGGAACAGCAGCCATTTCTTCCGACGAAATTCCCTCGAGCCCATCGCAAGGCCTGATGAGGTCTGCTGGCAAAGCCGCCATCTGGGTAGCTTTCAGTAAGTGGTTGGGCTTGCTGAGCGGTCTGGTGTCGCTTGTTGTGGTCGCTCGGTTGCTCACGCCAGAGGATTTTGGCGTCTACGGGTTTCTTTTGATTGTACTTGTCATCCCGGAAGTCTTTTCGAGCGACAGTCTCAACGAGGTTCTCATTCAGAGGACCGATTTGAAAACAGAACATTCCAACTCAGTCTTTCTGTCCTCGCTGTGCTTCGCAGCCCTGTTTTTTGGACTGATCCAACTCAGTGCTCCCTACATTGCGGTGCTCTTTGATGTGCCGCCCTTGGTCGACTACCTGCGGGTCATGTCGTTGGTTCTGTTCATGGGCGCGCTGAGTGCGGTTCCAGCTGCCTTGCTACAGCGACATATGCAGTTTCGCGAAATCACCATTGTGGATGTCGTGGGTTACATCGTTGGCGCAATTGTCGGCGTAAGTTGCGCGATCCTGTTTCAGAATGCCTGGGCGCTGGTCGCGATGGAAATGTCCCGTCGTTTCGCGAGGATGCTGGCTTTCCTGTATTTTGCCAAATGGTGGCCGTCTTTCCGGACAAATCTGATCGAGTTCAAGTCCTTGCTCCGATTCAAGATGGCATCAATCGGATTGAGGCTGGTAGCAGCAGGGGATTTGGGTCTGCCGCGATTGTTTGTGGGTTTGTTTCTCGGGCCGGCGGCGCTCGGTATGTTCAATCTTGCCATGCGGATACAGAATCAGGCGATGCAGGCGCTCGTGTCGCCGTTTGGTGCAGTTGCATTCCCGGTAGCGTCGAAAACTCAGAACGATCTTCCGACGCTCTACAAGACGATGTCTACCGCGATCTGGCTCGCCGGATTTATTGCGTATCCGGCATTCATCGGTGCCGCCGCTGCCGCTCCGGTCATTGTGCCGGTTGTGTTTGGTGACCAGTGGAATGATGCGATCATCGCGATTCAGATTTCCATGTTGATGGGTATTCGCCTTCCGTCTTCCGCGTTCAATGGCGGGGTGCTTCGCGGTGTCGGACGACCGGGCCTTTTGCTGAAGGTCAGTGTTTTCGCGCTGCTGGTTCTCCTGGTGATGCTGCCTTTCGCATCGCGGGTGAGTTTGGAGGCCGTAATGATCGCCTTGGCTTTCCAGAAGTTCCTCGGCTGGTTCCTCAGCAGTTGGGCCGTTTACCGTGCTGTGAAATTCCCTATCACCCGTCAAATTCTTGCGGGGTCGTCGGTTTTAATTGCCGCACTCGTAATGGGCGGCGGGATATGGTGGGCCGCTGGCCACCTTCCTGATGACTGGTCCGACCTCACCAGGGTTGCGGCGATCATCGGGCTCGGAATAGCGCTCTACGTCGCAGGCCTTTTGATTGCGGCCCCCGCAATGGCGAAGCGCGGCATGTCGTCTATGGTAATGCTGCTGAAGGGGGACCGGAAGATGGCGATCGCGAATCTCCGGAAAGTGTCATGAAAATCTATTCGGACACTGAAGATTTTCAAGGGTTTAGATATGGAGGCAAGACCAATGCTTGATGAAAACAAGATTGCGATTGTTATTCCCCTCTACAATGACGCCCCCAATATTGAACGTGCCATTCGTAGTGCCGTCGAACAGAAGGTTCCGGACACTGTTGCGGTTGAGGTGATCGTCGTGGACGATTGTTCTTCAGACGAGGGACCAGAGATCGCCAAGCGAATGGCGCGGACAATTCCAAATCTTACATTTGTCCAGCAGGCTCAGAATTCCGGGCCGTCGGCCGCTCGAAATTGCGCGATACGGCAAACAGATGCGGCCTGGTTCACGCCGCTCGATAGTGATGATTTCATGTTGCCGACGCGCATTGCCGGCCTGCTGGACGAAGCGCGCGCGAGAGATCTCGACTGGGTGGCAGACAATCTCCTGATGAGTTCCGAGGACACTCCGGAAGAGGTCGAGCGTGTCTTGTGGCCCGATAAGCCGGAAGGGGCCGTCCGGTTGACGACTGAGTTGTTCGTCAAACAATCCTACGATGTAGACATTGAGCGGTCGGAACTCGGCTTCATCAAGCCCCTGATCAATCGGCGCTGTCTTGGCGACGCCTCGCGACCTTACAGAGACCAGTTGAGGTTCGGCGAAGACTTTGAATTGTATACGCGGTTACTGATGTCAGGTGCCAAGGCGGATCTTGTCGATCCCGAGGGCTATTACCTTGTTCGCCGGAGAGGATCAGCTTCCCATTCCCAGTCGGGCAGGGATCATCAGCGCTTGGTTGAAATCAGTCGGGAAATGCTGAATTATCCGAGCCTGACGCGTACGGACCGGCGCGCGCTTCTGGGTCACTTGAGATACTCGGAAAGAGAGCTGGCCTGGTGGACAATGATCGAGGCTGTTCGCGAAAGAAATCCAGCCAAAGCCATCAGAGCTCTGGTGATTTCACCATTGGCAACGCTTCACGTCATCGGGAATCTTGCAAGACAGGCCGGCGCGCGCGTGAGTTCACGAACTCCGACAGCGTAAAAATTAAGTAACATCTCCGAGAAGTCGTTGTTTTCAAAGGCTTGGTAAATAGAGATTCAACCAAATTCCATGTATGGTGAATAGTGCCTGGAAACTCGCGCATTCGTGCGAACCGGTGGGCACAAGATCAGCGAGACGGTGCATGTCTGCTTGATAGAGCGCTGACGTGACGACGTCTCGCACGGAAGAGGTGGATGCGTGTCCAATCAAAGACCGAACCAGTTGGGTCATGAAGAAACCCTGATCGAGACGGCGCGGAAATCCCGCAGGGCTATTCTCGCAGTCGGGGGCTTCAGTGTTGCCCTTAATGTGTTGATGCTGGCAGGTCCGCTTTACATGCTGCAGGTTTACGACCGGGTGCTGGTCAGTGGTTCCCTGCAAACGCTGATCGCGCTTACAGCTTTAATCGCCGTATTGTTCATTGGATACGCGCTTATTGATGCGATCCGGTCTTCGATGCTGGTTCATGTGGCTGCCCGGATTGAGCGCGAAATGGCCCCTTTGGTTTTCGATGCCATTCATCGTCGGTCACTCCAGGATTCAGGTGCCAAGGACGGTCGGGCAATGAAAGACCTGGCGGAACTTCGGCAATTCATGGCTGGCCCGACGGTCAAGGCGGCTTTTGACCTGCCACTGGCGCCACTCTATTTTTTGATCCTCTTCCTCATGCACTGGACGCTCGGTGTACTGGCCCTGATTGGTTCAGCCGTGATTTTTGCGCTGGCTCTATATACTCAAAAGGCAAGCGAAGCCTCGTTGCTCACCTCTGGTGAAGTCAGTAATACGGGCGCTGTCTTCGCCCAGAATGCGTGGCGCAGTTCTGAATCGGTTCACGCGCTGGGTATGCAAAAGACTGTCCGTGACAAATGGGTTGATGCCACCACCGAAGCGGATGCCACAGCTATTCGAGCATCTGACACAATCAATACCGCCGCCGCCGCCACACGTGCTTTCCGGATGTTTTTGCAATCCGCCTTGCTTGGTGCGGGCGCCGTGCTCGCCATTGCTGGTGTTGCAACGCCAGGTGTGATCATCGCAGGCTCTATCATCGGCGCGCGGGCGATCACTCCAATTGAGCAGATAGTTTCGCAATGGCGTTCGATTGTTCGTGCCAGGGCCGCGCGAAAACGGCTTGCGTCTTTAACGGGCGCTACCGAGCAGAAGGCAGCGCCGATGACCCTTCCGGCCATCACCGGAAAGCTGTTGGTAGAGAATGTATTCGCAGCCTTGCCAGGCCAGCAAAAACCTTTTCTTCAAGCAATTTCGTTCTCGGTTGAGCCGGGCGAGATTGTCGGTGTGATCGGAGCGAGTGGCTCGGGCAAGACGACCTTGGCCCGGGTGTTGACCGGAGTCTGGCCCTATGCGCTTGGCGCAGTGCGACTTGATGGTGCCGAGATCAAGGAGTACCAGCCGGACCAGTTGGGACAACAGCTTGGCTACTTGCCGCAGGCGGTCGAACTTTTACCCGGTACCATCAGTGAGAATATTGCCCGCCTTCGTCCAAACGCCGACCCAGAAAAAATCGTGGCTGCGGCCAAACGTGCGAACGCCCACGACATGATCCAGTCTTTTGCAGATGGCTATAACACTGAGTTGGGTATTGGTGGCGAACGTCTTTCGGCCGGTCAACGCCAACGTATTGGGTTGGCGCGCGCCTTGTTCTCTGATCCCAAGCTGGTGATCCTGGATGAGCCGAATGCCAATCTCGACCATGAGGGCGATGAGGCGCTGAATGACACACTCAAGCTGCTCAAGGATGAGAAGGTGGCTGTTGTGATAATCGGACACCGCCCAACCACGCTGCGCCATGTCGACAAAATAGTGTTGATGCATGAGGGTAAAGTGCAGGCACTCGGACCGCGAGATGAAATTCTGTCGAAGGTTCTGAGAACTCAGAAGCGGTCTGCTACCGGCATCAAGCTGATAGAGAAGGGCAAGACGCAATGACCACGGGTCCGATCGTATTTGAGGACAGCGACCGTCTGACGCTGATCGACCTCGGCCTGCGTAGACTCATGGTGCAGGGCCTGGTGGTGGTTGGTGTGTTGTTTGGTGGCTTGTTCATCTGGTCAGCAGTGGTGCCACTTGAAAGCGCGGTGGTCGCGCCGGGTACAGTGCAGGTTTCGGGTGCCAACAAGACGGTCCAGCATTTGGAAGGTGGGATCGTAAAGGAGATCCTGGTCGCGGATGGAGATACTGTTGAAATCGGCCAGCCACTGATCCGCCTGGATACTTCAGGTGTTGCGGCCTCTCTTGCCAGCCTTGAGGCCCAATTGTTCACCCTGGCAGGAGAAGAGGCGAGGTTGCTGTCGGAGCGGGAGGGACGTGACGTCGTTGTCCGGACCCCCACAATCGAATTTCTGGAAACTCTAGAGGACGGCAAGCGACGCGTGGCGCGCGTTATTGCAACTCAGCAGGCCATCTTGGATACGCGTACTCAAGCACTCGAAACCGATGTCCAATTGCTCTCATACAAAATAGATCAACAGGGTGAACGCGTTGCGGGTCTGAAAGACCTCATGAGTTCGAATTCCCAACAGATATTGATCCTTGAAGACGAGCTTAACGGGCTTGAGGCATTGTTCGAAAGAGGGCACGCGCCAAAGAGCCGAATGCTGGCGCTAAAGCGCGAGAAGGAACGTCTTGCTGGCCAACAAGCATCTCATAGAGCGGAGATCGCTCAGATACGTACGGCGATGGCGGAAGGCCAGCTGCAGATATCGAGATTGGAAACCGATACGCGTGAGACTGTGCTGACTCAGTTGAAAGAGATCCAGTTGGGTATTGAAGACCTTATGGAGCGTCGCCAGTACGCGGCTGACCAATTGGCTCGTACTGAAATTGTTGCGCCTTATGCAGGGCAGGTTTTTGGTGTGAATGTGCATGCGGTCAATGGCGTGATTGGTGCGGGCGCGCCTTTGCTATCCATCGTCCCGGATGACGAGGAGTTGGTGATGATCGTCCGAATATCCCCAAGCGAAATCGACCGGGTGCAGAATGGGGATTCTGTGCGGATACGCTTTCCCTCGCTCAATGCGTCTCGTACGCCCGAAGTCAGAGGCACTCTGAAGACCGTGTCGGCTGATGTCCTGGTCGAACAGGATGGCATCGCGCCGTATTACCGCGCTGTCGTCGAGCTGACTGAGCAGGAGAAAGAGCGCGTCGGCACCGAGCTGACGCCCGGTATGCAAGCGAACGCCATGATCCAGACAGGTCAGCGCACGGCTCTGTCATACTTGACCAAGCCACTTGCAGACTTCACGGCCGTATCGTTCAAAGAAGAATAGGCGAGCATTTCAGGGCGTCTCGACAGCGGGCCGGGTGTTTGCCGCCGACAGTTCTGCGGTCTTGTCAGCCGATTGAATTTGCTTGGAATATTTTCTTCCGAGGTCCTGCAGCGGGCGTTCGAGATAGTGATAGCTCAGCGTTGCAAGCGGAATGGTCACTGCCAGCGTCAAGGCTGCAATGAACGCCATCATGGCAAGTGCAGAGACAGGTGAAGGATCGGCACCAAGCATCGGCCCAAGCAATTCTGCGAATGCGAACAAGATGATGAAATGCAAGAGGTACAGCCCGTAGGAGATATCTCCGAGGAAGACGAGCTTCTTGGAGGCCAGCCAGCCTTCACTACGACCATAAAAAGTTATGGTGACAAGAAATGTTGCGGCAAGAGATACGACCAGAACAGAAGACGGGTCCACGTGAACCCATGGCCGGAAAATCCGCTGGACGAACATGCCAGCGAAAAGTGCACCGGCAATGAGAAGGTAGCGAAACCATTTCGGAAACCGAAAATTTAGGTCGGCGACCATGCGTCCATAGTTCGGTATCAGAGCACCCAGAAAGAATGCGATCAGATAGACATTCACATGGCCGATGTGCAGCGGTGCGTACATTAGTGCCACCAGCACAACAAGCGTAGCGGCTATAAGGGCCGGCCGACGCGTCAGAACGACAAACAAAGGCATCAAAAATGATGCAATGATCTCTGTCCGGATGGTCCACGCCGGAGAGTTCAGGCTATTGGAGTAGCCGACGGCATTGAGAAGCGTTTCTATGAGACCGGGGTCCTGGTTGAAATATCCATTCATCCAATTCGTGGCCCCAGCCGTGGGCGCATCACTGAAATACAGCCAGTGCATGGCCGCAGCAAACAATGTCACCGCGATCAGTAGCGGATACAGGCGAAAGAGACGTCGAACATAATAGCCAGCCAGATGAGCAAGTCCTTTGCCCTTCGACCGGCGCAGGGAAAGCGTGAGAACTGTCCCGCTCAACACGAAGAAGAGAACAACTGCGGCAGGTCCGTTGAAAAATCCGATCAGGCCGTGAACCAGCATATGGAACGGTTCAGAAAAATTGAGACCGTGCCGTTGCGGTGTATCCAGTCCAGAAACCTTGAACAACAGGAATGCATGATAAATCACGACGAAAGAGGCGGCAGTGCCTCTCAGGCTCGCAAGACTGTTTGAGAACGTCACCTGCTCAGACGAAGAAGGATTTGGGAGAATTGGTTGTGAAGTCATAACGCAAATCTTTTCAAGGTATTGTGCAAGCACCGCATGAGCGCCAGCATACAGGTGCCTGCCCTAGGCAAACTCGGCATATGGATTGAAGCAAGCCGTCATGGAGCCGAGATAGGTCGTGGGTTCAGTGGCGGGCTCATCAAGCAACGTATAGTCGGTGCGCACGATAAAGGCGGTGAGCAGGGCGCGTTCGAAATCGGCTTGATGATCAGACAATTTCGGAATTCCGCCCCCGGATACAGTTGATCCGAGCCCAATCAATTCCAGTCCGCGCAGCGTGGCCGACTTGATGAAGGAAGGTGCAGCCTCAGCCTCCCGAAAGTCTCGTACGAAGGTCTCAAATTCCGCTTTGTCCATTTTGAACGGACCGACCAGCCGTCTCAGCGTGCGCCGGATATGCCCCTGATCGGTCGTCAGCAGAACCGTGCCAGCCCCAGCTGCTGCCGCTACGCCAACGCCGCCTAAAATCATGGCCCGGCGAGAAAGTGAGAGTCTGTTCCGGGTCATATGGTCACCTTCGCAGTCAGCTTTTCAGCTGCCCTCAAGCTGAGAGCGGCAACGGTCAGGCTGGGGTTGCCGGTTCCACATGTTGGGAACACAGACGAGCCGACCACAATGAGATTTCGGTATTTGTGGTGAATGAGATCTCCATCCACCACGGAGCTTGCCGGATCGGACCCCATGCGCATCGTGCTTTGCAGATGCGACTCCGTCCGGCGTATCCGGCGGAACACAACCTCTTCTACGGGTAGGGGTTGAAGGATCTCGTCCAAACCGTCGATGGCTGCCTGCAAACCTTTCTTGGCGTAGTCGCTGGCGCCCATGAAGTGAACGATTGGCTCTCCGTTCTCGCCGAGTTCGACGCGATTTCCGTCTTCAAGCATCTCTTCGACAACGATAGAGATTGGAAGCGTCTGCCGCCATTTCGAGCGCTCTGTCCGAAGGCCAAACTTCCAACGATTTTCAAAGTAGATAAGCGCTGCGCCGCGATCGGCGCGGAAGTCGCCATCTGCGAAACTATAGTCCAAGCCAGTCGTGATAGTGGAACCGTCGAAATTCTCCATACCATCCAGCAGGATTTCTAGATCAGCCCCATAAGTCTCGTTTAGGCCGGCACCGGTCAGCGCATCGGCCATTCCAGATGCCTGCATTATAGCAGGGCTATGAATGGCATTTGCGCCGAGTACAAACACGTCTCCGGTAACCGAGAATGTCTTTCCCGCGGACTCGAAACTCGCGCTCTTTACCGTATTATTCGTCGAGTCAAAGCTGGTGACGCGGCTGTTCAGGATCACCGTCACGCGATGGTCGTTATACACATCCATCAGGCCGTTCTGGGCCGTGAACTTCGCATCGGCCGGGCAAATCATGCATCGCAAGGAGGCGCAGCAGGGGCCGCGTCCTTCCGTGGCAACTCGGGCACGAGCAGTGGGAATAATAAAGTGTGTGTCGGGTCGCGCCGCCTTCATCACCTGATCGGGCGTAGAAGGATGATGCGGTGGTTGTGGAAACGGTTTCGAACGTGGCGCGATGCCGTGCATGTCCGGATCGCCTGAAACCGACATGATGGTTTCTGCATCGCAATAGTAGGGTTCCAGCTCATCATAGCTGACAGGCCAGTCCTGGCCGACGCCGTACTTGGACTTCAGCCGGAAATCATTTGGCAGAAATCTGGGCGATTGGGCGAACCAGCAATTCGTCCCGCCACCAAACCCGATGGTGAAGTTCCACGGCTTGTCGCTGTCGGAATGATAAGTCGTTGCCCGGTCGATCGAGCTGTTCCGGTTTTCGTTCACTTGCCACGAATGGGCATTATAATCGCCGCGTTCGATGACGAGCACTCGACCGGTTATTGTCTCCAGTAATTTCGACAGAAAGAAACCGGAGCCAAAGCCGGAGCCGACCACGACAAAGTCGTAATGCTGTGAATTCACAGTTTCCGGCTGTGCCAGATTTTTTAGCATGACCCCACCTTTGATCCCCATTCATGCAGCGCTGCAGCATGGGTCTGAAAAGAGACCCGATAGCGCCGGTATTCTTTATTCATCTGGCGCTATATTTGCAATTCGCATGCTAGAGGGGATCGTCCCCAAATAGTCAGGCTCTCCATCTAACATTTCTACACGGGGGCGTCTCCCGAAACCCGGGCGTGTTCGCGCCGGAAACTTGGGACATGACCGAAAAAGGGGAATTGAGGCAAGGTAAGCGCCATGGGTGCACAACAAGCGAGCATTCCAATGACAAGCGCAATGAAAATCAACCGGATCAAATTATCAAAATCTAGATAGAGATCCGGCAGTGACGTCCTTGTACTATTAACCAGCCAGAATTTCGCACTGTAGCAGCCTGCAACAGTATTGAGAACGAGCCAGAGAAAGCCTCCATTCCAGAACATGTCCAAGAACGACACGCCTCCCGAGGATGACGACCTCAACAATATCAATACGACTGCGGCGGGCCTTGCGAGTGGAGCTGCGATCACCGGCGTCGCTCAGGGCTTTCGAGTTGTGCTGGGGTTTGTTCAGGGTATCGTCTTGGCGCGCCTGTTGCTGCCGGCTGACTTCGGTCTCGTTGCCATGGTTGCGCCCGCCGTCGCCTTCGCGGCCATGGTCAAGGAACTCGGTCTGAACCAGGCGACGGTACAGCGAGACCAGATATCGCAGCAGATTGTGAGCAATCTTTTCTGGCTCAGCGTTTCGATGAGCATTTTGCTGGCCGTCATCATGGCGGCGTGTGCGCCTTTGCTTGCCGATTTCTATGGAGAGCCTGAAGTCCAGGCGCTCGCGGTCGCGTATGCTGCAACGATCGTGGTCTGGGGCCTGCAATCCCAGCCGGCCGCCTTGTTGGCTCGCAAGCTCGCGTTCAAGACCATCGCGATCATCGAGGTCGTTTCGTTGCTCGCCGGGTTCATTGTCGCGGTCGCAACCGCCTATCTGACCCGAAGCTATTGGGCGCTCTTCTACGGCACGATTGTTACGGCGGCTGTTTCCACACTCGCCAGCTGGATGGCCAGCAAGTTCAAGCCGATGAAAATAGGCAGTGCGGAAGGCATGAGGGAGATGATCGGGTTCGGCTCCAGTATCGCCGGATTTGACCTTCTCAATTTTGCCTCACGAAATGCCGACAATATTCTAATCGCGCGCTTTCATGATGCGGTCGAACTCGGTCTTTATGACCGGGCCTACAAGCTTCTGCTCTTCCCATTGCAGAAAATTACTTATCCGCTCTCCAGGGTGATGGTGCCGTTCCTTTCTCGTAATGTGAACCAGCCTGAGCGCTACAAGCGTGCTTACTTTGTGGCCGTCACCATTATTCTTGTTGCCGCGCAGCCGGGCGTTCTGGTCGGCATACTGTTCGCCGACGAAATTTTCCTCGTCCTGCTGGGCAAGGAGTGGGTGCCGGCGGCGCCAGTTTTCATGTGGCTCGGAATTGCTGGTCTTGTTCAGGTTATGACCTCGACCATGGGTTGGCTGTTCGTCAGCCAGGGGCGAGGTAAGCACTATCTCATGGTCGGCGCCGTTACTGCCGTGATTTCCATAACCTCCTTCGTTGTGGGATTGCCCCAAGGGGCCGTAGGCGTGGCTGCGGCGTATGCCATTGGCGATCTAGTGTTCAAGACGCCTTATGTCTGGTTCATGGCATCCCGCAATGGGACCGTCAGGTTCGGAGATTTCGTGCGTCTGCTCATGCCGCACCTGTTGGCGTTGGCAGTCGCAGCTGCTGCACTTTATTTCACGGGGCAGTCGTTCCAGCAGATCGGCTTTCTACAAATTGGCCTGCTTTTGGCGCTCTCTTATGGCATATACCTTGCTGTTCTGACCTTGTTCAAAGAAAAGGTTTCGATGGCGCGAGAACTGCTTGAAATGGTCTGGAACAGCATTCAGTCCAAGCGACAGGCTCGAGCGGCTCAAAAGGGAATGCAGGAATGAACTATCGCTCTCTCGCAGATATGTATGACGCTATAACGATGGGGCTTGGCCGGTTGCCGGACAACATCGATCTAATCGTGGGCGTTCCGCGCAGCGGCTTGATTCCGGCGAACTTCCTTGGCCTTTTGCTGAACCTGCCCATCACGGATGTTGAAGGTTTGATTGAGGGGCGCGTCATGGCTTCGGGACGCACGCGTCGCGGTGCGGCGGTGAACAAGACCTTCGCCGAGATGAAGAATGTGCTGGTGATTGATGACAGCGTGTTCCACGGCAATTCCATTCGCGCTGTAAAGGAGCGGCTGGATGTCGAACTTGAAGGATACAATCTGACGTATTGCGCCGTTTTCGGTCCCAAGATGACGCACCCGGATATCGACATTGTTCTGGACGCTGTACCCCAGCCGCGAATTTTTCAATGGAACCTCTTCCACCACGGCCTGCTTAAGGAATGCTGCATCGATATTGATGGCGTCCTTTGCCTGGACCCCACGGCCCAGCAAAATGATGACGGCGACCGCTATCGCGAATTTATCCTCAACGCGATACCGCTGAATCGTCCGACAAAGCCATTAGGCCATCTGGTAACGAGCCGACTTGAAAAGTATCGCCCGGAAACGGAAGCTTGGCTCGAGAAGTGGGGCATCCAGTACGAGTCGCTCAACATGCTAGACCTGCCAAACAAGGAGGCCCGCCAGAAAGCAAAGGCGCATGGGTCGTTCAAGGCGGAAGTCTATCGCAACAAGAACAGCATTATGTTCATTGAAAGCGAACACGACCAAGCGGTTGAAATCGCCCGTCTATCTGGCAAGCCAGCGCTATGCATTGAGACGCAGCAAATGCATATGCCTGCCAGCGGTGATCTGCGCACAATTCAGCAATCCATGAAAGGGTTGCCTCGGCGGATTGTGCTTCAGAAGACGCCCTTGTCAAACAAACAGTCGATGAAGAATTTTGTTCGTTCAATTGTGGGCGACAGAGGATACGCGCTCATGAAGAAGGCGTCGGGTAGATCCTGACGCAAATCCCTTCGTTAGCGTTATCGTTTCAGAGTTTTTTTAAGATGAATACGGACTAATACTTATTTCGCTGAAGCGATCAGTAGTAATTATCAATAAAAAACTAGTCTGACCGGGCCGGTTTTCCATTCCGATAAACTCTTCGGCGTGTTAAATGGTCGTAATGTATATTTCTGTTTCCGGGTGGAGGAACGCTGCTTCGGAGACCTAGTGGGGTGACAATAAAATGGCAGGGCTACGGTGGGCAACACTCGGGCATAGATCCAACCTATCCGACGATGACAATCTGACACCAATCATCAAGTTTGGGACAATCGGCATCATTGTGCTGGCAAGCTTGTTGCTGGTTCCGATTTTCAACTTCATTGCCAATTATTCGGCCGCTTGGCACCCTGAACGCGCGCTTGCGATTTACATTGCAATCGCAGTTTGCTGCGCGCTGGCTGCCATCATCAAGTATGATGATGTGCCAAAGTATCTTCGGATAATCATCAAGGGTCTCGCCCTCTTCCTCGGCTTTTACAGCCTGTGGTTGGGCGCGGATTTTTCGAGTGTAAACGAGAACGTTCAGAGCGGCGCTGGAAACTTTATTGTTGTCGTTCCATTCATTGTTTTCGCCGCCACGATTGCCGCCATGTTTCGGCCATCCCTGGCGCTGTTACCTCCCTTGTATCTATTGATCCACAAGGACCTGACACGGGTTCTGTCTGGCGCGAAGGAACTCGGTCGCAATGATTATGCGCCGCTTGTGGAAGTGCTTGTCTTCACGGCCGGCGCGGTTGTGGCGCTTGGCCTGTTCGTAAAAGCGGTAGAGATCGCCAAGCGGAAGCAGATTATCCCGGAGCGCTTTCACACGGGTATTCAGCAGGGCATCACCGCGTTGCCACTCATCATTCTTTGCATGGCGGTCGGCGCTCATCTGGGCAACTACTTCATGTCTGGCTTGGCGAAGATTCACCTTGATGGAGGTGTCTTTGCTTGGGTTTCTGACAATCCAACCAGTTCTCTGATGTTGGCTGGCTATAATGTCGGTGCCGCACCAGGGGCGTATGCGCCCGGGCTTTTCGGTTTTGCATATTCAGTTCTTCGCGCAGTCGAGCCGTATCTCAACGTCGTAACATTGGCGGCGCAGTTCTTGTGCTTCCTCGCTTTTTTGCGCGTGCGAACCATGTTGGCCTTCACCGTCTTCTTCGACATGATGCACATCGCAATCTTTCTGCTGACCGGCGCGTTGTTCGTTCCCTGGATTTTGTTGAACAGCCTTCTCGCATCGGCTTTTGTCGCGATGAAGATGGATCGACTTCCCAAGGAGGCGATCATTGCTGGCGTACTTGTCACGATCATGGGACATACAGTTTTCTACAATGCACGCCTTGGTTGGTATGATAGCCGGGAATTGCGAGATTCCTATTTCACCGCGATCACCGATACAGGTGAAGAGTACCGGGTCCCCAATAGCTTCTTCCGGCAGTCTTCTTATCTCATGTACACACGTAACTTTGGATATCGCGAGCATCGCGGACCGTCTCGTCACGTGCCGACGTCGCAATGGGGGCAGATTGGCATCGGCGTTCACTCGGACGAAATCGCCAATTACGATATCATGAAAGCTACCAAGACTTGCTCCTATCATTCACCGTACGAAAATGATGCGTCTATCGTCGATTTTGATGCCGGAGCCGCGTCGAGCTTCATCGGCTCTCATCACCAGATGATGCTGCAGCAGAAAATTAAATCGGGCAAAATGCCGTCTTACCACCTATATCCTCACCATCATTATTCCATGCCGGTGAGATACAAGGGGTTTGAAGCGTTGAATCTGGAAAACATCGCAGGCTATCGTTACAATGTCGAAACGGTGTGTCTCGACTGGCAAGATGGCGCATTCAAGCGAGATGTTCTGGTGAGCACAAAAACCGACATCATTCCGGTAAACTAGCGGCGATCAAAATGACTGAAAATGTAATCGTCTATGATGGTGAATGTCCATTTTGTAGCCAGTATGTGAAGATGCTGCGGATACGCGAGTCGGTGGGGACCGTCCGTCTGATAGATGCCCGGTCGTCCGATGAAACGGCTATCTTCGCCCGCAGCAAGTACGATATGGATCAGGGTATGGCCGCGCGCATCAGTGGCGAATGGTATTATGGGGATGATTGCATCCACATATTGTCGATGATCAGCAGTCCTGTGACAGTGTTCAACAAGTTGAACGGCTGGGTATTTCGTAGCCCCAAGCGAGCACGCGTGCTTTATCCCGTTATGCGGAGCAGTCGCAATCTCGTTTTGCGTTTGCTGGGCCGGCGGAAGATCGGACAATCACTCTCGGAAACCTGAGACCCGCAGAGCTGGTTTCTTTCACCCAACTGTCGTGTCTATCAGTTCGCTATCGCAGCTGCTTCTGGTTCGGCGGCAAAAGCTGCCTTCGCGCGGTTGCACGCATCCAGAAGCGTGTCGATCTGGTGATCTTTGTTCAGGATATCGCGCTTGGAATAATCACGCGTTTGTTGTTGCATGGCCGCATAGAAACCTTGGTCATCCCAAAGCTTCCTCACCGCCGACACCCAGTCATCGATTGTTGCGTCCGGGCTGATTAGGATACCGCCCTCGCCAACAGATTCCGACAAGCCTCCAATTTTTGTGGCGACGCACGGAATGCCAGAGAAGTGAGCTTCTGATGCAATGCGCCCCCAGGCTTCCTGCCATTGGCTCGGGATGAGGAGGATCTTGGTTCTGGAATAGACTTTGCGCATATCATTGGTGCGCGGCTTCAGAGTCACATTTCCGCATTTTCGTGCCCACTCGACATTCTGTTTGCTGACATCTTCGGGAAGTGGCCAGCCTTCAACAAACTCGAACGGAATATCAGGGCAGCGTTCAGCGATCTGGAACGCAATATCGCGCCCTTTCTTGGGGTGCGGATTAATAAAGGAGACGACCTCTGGTGCATGATCGCAGATATAGCGCTCGGCCATGAACATGGGCGGAATGGGTACCGCGTCTATGCCATACTTTTCCTTGTAAGCATCCGCAGTAAATTGGGAATTCGCAACATAGATTGTCGAAGCCGGGAGGTCGGCAGGGCTGGCTTCATACTTGTGGAATTCCACGTCTCGGACGTAGACTACGAGTGGAATGCCAAACTGGGCGAAATGCTTTGCGGTCTTGAAGGGCTTGCCCGCTGTGACAATCAATACGTCCGGCTTGGCTTGTTTCAGAACCGCGTCACCTTCTTCCCAGACAAACCATTTTCGATAAACAGGATACCCGGGCAGCTTGTCGCGCGTATACTTCATAGGCGTCAACTTGAGCGCAGCCCGTACAAGGTAACCGAGCCGGTCTTTGTGGTAGAGGCCGGACAGTACTGAGACTTCATGACCGCGTTTGATGATTTCCAGCGACAATTCATGCGTACTGGATTGTGATCCGCCTGCAATTTGCGGCGTATGCGGATGAGCAGTGACGAACAATAGGTTCATGGTGTGTCCTGTTCGGTAGGGCGGGTTACTGGTCGGCCAGGGACGTTGCACGTCCGAGCACCGCTTCCAGTGTATCGAGTTGATGATCGCGTTGCAGGGCAGGGCGCGCTGCATAGTCTAGTGAGGCCTGGACCAGTTGATCGTAATGAGCCTTATCGGTCCACAATCTCTTCAGGGCGCTTGACCAGGTTTCTTCAGGCTCTGACAAATCGATCAAAACCCCGCCGGGTCCTACAGATTCTGGCAATCCGCCTTGGGCCGATGCTACAACAGGAATTCCGTTGATATGAGCCTCAGCCGAAATGCGTCCAAAAGCCTCTTCCCATCGACTTGGGGCCAGCACAATCTTGGCTTCGGCATAGACCTGCTTCATGTCCTGGGTCCGGGCCTGAACCCGAACGTTTGGAAGAGTCGCCAGCGCGGAGTTGAGTTCGTCGAGGTCTTCCTTGGATAGGGTCCAGGTCATCTGGAACGTGAACGGGATCTCGGGACAGGCGCGGGCGCAATTCAGCGCGATGTCGAGTCCTTTGTGCTTGTGCGGATTCACAAACAGGACAGACTCACGCCGCGTTTCCGTCTGGTACATTTCTGGACGAATGAGAGGATAGATGATTTCCGACTTCACGCCGAATGCGTCATCGAACTTTCGCGCCGTGAATTCGGAATTTGCAATAAACTGGCAATCTGAAAACTCTTTGAGGTCTCCCCCCAAATCTTCGAATTCTACATTTCGCAGGTAGAAAACCAGCGGTACATTCCGGGATTTGAAGCCTTTCGCCAGCCGGGCTGGAAACCCTGACTGTAGAATCACGACGTCGGGTTTGAATGCGTCCACGACTTCGGATGTTGAATCCACAGGGTGCCAAGCACGATAAGTGGTGTAGCCGCACACGTCATCGCTGACGATCGTTCCAGACTTCACTTTCAACATTGTACGATGACGTAAGCCGAGCCAACCGTCTCCGGTCAGGCCTGAAAATACGCTGACGTTGTGCCCTCGAGCTCGCAATTCCAGAACGAGTTCATGCGTGCTGGATTGGGCGCCGCCCGCAATCTGCGGAATATAGGGGTGTGCGCTCGCAATGAGTATTCGCATATCGTGCTCTCGACTGTGCCAGACGAAATGATGAGTGCACGATTTACGCCAGAACTTCACCCGTCAATACATTTGCGACGGTCTCGGCAAGTTCTTCGGCGATCAGACCAAATCCTTCCACATTGAAGTGGATTCCATCGTCCATTTGCTCATCGACATCCGTGGTCGTCGCCCCGATATAAACGTTGTCGTAAAGTGATGCGATGTAGGCTTGGGCATCCCGGATAGCTGACAGCGCGCCTTCGGGGCCATCGAGCCAGGGGCCCAGCTCCGGAAAGTCACCCAATTCCTGAATGAAGACGGGGATGTCTGCGCCATATCGGTTCCAGAGATACTCGAACACGCTCGTCGTAGCGTCGATCAGAGCGTCGACAATTGAAGAAGTGTTGCTTCCATCAATCGCGCGCGCATCATCTTCGCCTTGTGCCCAGATAATGGCGTCGAGATCCTCGCCCGCATTGAGGGCTGCATCTATCTTTGAAACCGCGGTTAGCAGCGCTGGCCCCGGGGAATCTGTATCCACATTCCACCAATAACTATTGGCATCGGCCAGCGGGTTGGAGCCGCTGCCGCCTTTGGCGGCGTTGATCAGCGTGGTGTCACCATTGAGATAAGCCTCGATGGAGTCCTCGAACACAACCGATCCGATATCGCCTGGGCTCTCGTCATCCTTATGGCGATAGAAGTACCGCTCGGCGTTCGACTGACCGGTGAAGGCGATATAATCGTAATCTTCCGGGTTGAGTGTGTGAGAAATTGGGGCGATTGAATCGTCTTCGACGATTTCAATCCAGTCGATCCGGGCCTTCTCGCCTGAATCATAGACCGCTTCCACGGAGATTTGGTCGCCGGTTTCGAGAGCGACCGAAGCTTCATGAATATTGAACACATCATTATCTGCATCTGCCAGCCAGCTTGTGACGATCTGGCCGTTTACTTTGATCTGATAGGCCGAGACTCCGTCGCTCTCATCAAGATGGGACAGGCGAACCAGATAGTCGCCGTCAGCACCTGTGAACTGTCCCTCGGCGACGCTGGTTGTTGCGCTATCCTCCGCGCGTATAACGGCGTCGTTCGAAGCGGTCGAACGGGATTCAGTAATGAACCCATCAGTGAGGACCAAGTCTTCTGCTTCTGTGCGGCCAAGTCCAATATCCGCAGCTGGAGGTGGCGGCGGAGGCGGCAGCAAGGACGCATCGGTTACGGTT
>CEPN01035505.1_pt1 | contig 76882 bp, 74 predicted proteins | sample 530391 | NCBI WGS metagenome assembly CEPN01 (sample SAMEA2620027, study PRJEB7988) | marine metagenome | isolation source: saline water (ENVO:00002010), including
TAAGTCAGGCAGCCTGAAGTCTCAAATTACCTGACGACGGACAGTTCTCCTAATACCAGGTCCGCAGGCCCACGAGAAAGACGATATCGTCGCCTTCACCGCCTGCGGCTTTGATCATGTCGCGTGTCTCACCGAAGGCGCTTTGCCATTCGACGCCGACATAAGGCGCAAACTCCCTCCTGATTTCATAACGAAGCCGCAAGCCGGCATCGAGTGTGCTAAGTCCCGCGCCCGTTTCCCTTTCCGGTATGTCCTGCGCGGAAAGATTTGCTTCGATCCGAGGCTGCAAGATCAACCGCTGGGTCAGGAGCAACTCATATTCAGCCTCGATGCGGGCCGTTACATCGCCTTTTTCACTGAGAAAGGCGGAAGCGTCGACTTCGAACCAGTAGGGCGCCAGACCATTCAGTGCGACGACCCCATGCGCGAGACTATCCGGTTCGATGTCGTAGCGAACGCCCGCCTGAACATTCCAGAAAGGCGCAACCGCGCGGGAATAGAGCGCCTGGATCTCGGCATCATCCACGCCCTCTCCATTCAGAGAGGCGCGGCCCTCGCTCTTGAACCAGAGCTTGTTGATATCGCCCCCATACCAAGCCTGTCCGTTCCAGTACAAACTGTCGCCCTCGTCAGACATCTGAGCCTCGAGCTGGTTGAAGAGGATGTAGAAGCTCTTCTGGTCTCCGCCTTCCGCAAGAACGTCCCGGCGAGCGTCCGCCATTGCATCCTCGCCGTAGATGGCGTCGGCCTGATCCCAGGGCGGGGTTTGATTTGTGTCTTCCGCGAACGCGCTGCCGGTCGCGTAGAGCGCGAAGCCGAGGAGGAGAGGGGCTGCCAAATTCGGTTTCATCATGATTTTCCCTCCCCATGGTTCATGCCGTGATGGTCCATGGGCATATTCATCTGACCTGCCGGCATTTTTTCAGCTGGTGTCGTATCGTCTGCTGGCGGAATGACGCTGACGACCTGCATCATGCCAGCGTGCATGTGGTAAAGCAGATGGCAGTGGAACGCCCAGTCACCGACATGTTCTGCGGTGATGTCGACGCTGACCCTGTCTGCAGGCTTGACCGTTACTGTGTGCTTGCGCGGCATGTGATGACCACCGCCATTCACGAGATCGAAAAACATGCCGTGCAAATGGATCGGGTGTGGCATCATTGTATCGTTTACGAGCGTCAGGCGAACACGTTCACCCTCGTAGAACTTGATTGACTCGGTTACCTCGGAGAATTTTACACCGTCGAACGACCACATGTAGCGTTCCATGTTCGACGTCAGATGAATGACAATTTCGCGGCCAGGCGGGCGATGGTCCTCATTCATGTCGAGCGCGCGAAGCTGGTTGTAGGTGAGCGTGCGGTGGGGGACATCATCAAGCCCGAGACCGGGTTCGCCCAAGCGGCTCATCGTCATGCCTGATACTTTTGCGACACCGGGGCCGCGCTCTATATCTGCTTCAATCTTGACGGGCTGGACCGCCGGACCATGAGGATCGGGCATCATCGACATGGCACCCATGTCGTGGCCTTTCATGTCGTCCCCGGCCGTCGCGGTGTCCGGACCATGATCCATTCTCCCCATGCCTGACATGCCCGCCATGTCTCCATGGGCCATTCCCATGTCCCGCATGGTCAGCATCGGCACAGCTCGAAGCGCAGGCGCATCGACCCGCATACCGGCACGCGGGCCGAGCGTGGCGACGGCCTGGCCGGAGCGGTCGATCGATTCGGCAACAAAGGCGTAGGCGCGCGCTTCGGTCGGCGCGATGATGACATCATACGTCTCGGCCACGCCCATCTGGAACTCGTCGGTCTCAACCGGCTGGACATTCAGACCGTCGGCCTGGACCACCGTCATCGGCAAGCCCGGGAGGCGGACATTGAAGAGGGTCATGGCGGAGGCGTTGATAATGCGCAGGCGAACCCGCTCGCCCGGCTGGAAGACCATATTGAAATTATCGGCCGTCGAATGGCCATTGATCAGGTAGGTGTAGGTTTCGCCGGTCACGTCTGCGAGATCGCGCGGGCTCATTCGCATCTGCCCCCACATGCCGCCAAGTCCGGTTGGGTTCGACAGGGTCGGGCGGTTGAAATTCAGGCTCTCGGCATTCTTCTTGAGCTTGTCGAAGATCCGGTGCGGATGCGTGAAACTCCAGTCGCTGAGGACGAGCACATATTCCCGGTCATAAGCCACTGGGTCTGTACCTGCCGGATCTATGACGATCGGACCGTAATGGCCGAGTTGTTCCTGCAGACCAGAATGGGAGTGATACCAGTAAGTGCCATTTTGCGGCACCTTGAACTGATATTTGAACGTTTCGCCCGGTTTGATGCCCGGGAAGCTGACGCCCGGCACGCCGTCCATATGGAAGGGGACAAGCAGTCCGTGCCAATGGATCGAAGTGTCTTCGGCAAGCCGGTTGGTGACGTTCATTGTAACGTCATCGCCCTCGCGCAACCGCAAGAGCGGACCGGGAAGTGTGCCATTGATTCCGGTTGCCATACCGACTTTGCCGTTGAGCCTGACCGGGAACTGCCCGATTTCGAGGTCGAAGCGCGTGCCCGAAAGTGAGGGCACACCAAGGTTTCCGTTGCTGGAAGATTTTGCCCAAGCGGGCAGGAGGCTGCTTGCCCCCAAGGTTGCGCCGGTGCCGAGCACCGTCTGCAACATACGTCGTCTGTTCAACATAATCGTCTCCATGAGGTGAATTTATGCAATCGGGCTGCTAATGCAGCGACGCACGAAATCAGCTCAGGGAACGCACCTTCAATGTGACTGGCGTTTGTTGCAGCAGGTAACTTCGGACCTCAGGCCAGGGCGTGCGGACATTGACGACGCGCTTCCATGCGTGTTGCCATGAGGGTGTAGCAAGCCCGATGGGCGTCGTATCGCCTAATACGTGCTGGACCGGGTTCGCCGTCTTGTCGGCTTGGGCGACCGTTGCTGTCTGAAGCTTGCAGTGATCAGTCTCATCATCGCAGGGCGCCTCAGGCCCATCGGCGGGCGCCTGGTGAGAATGAGCGGTGAACTCGGTTGCCATGCTATTCGTCGCCGACATATCGACGGGACACGCGCAGAGCACCTGCGACAGGCTGAAAAATACCGTCACGAGAGTTGCGACAACAAAGTTCATGACTACCACTTATACCCCATAGGGGTTTAAATCAAGAAAGAACCTCTGAGCACTCAAGGTTTGTCGTAACGGAGCAGGATCAACCCAGACCCGCGGGTCAGTCCCGAGCGAAAAGTTGCATGGCTACGCTCCAGCGCGAATTTGAACGGCCAGCAAATCATGTTAGCGATGTGAATGTCGTTGATAGGCAGCGTCGAACTTTGACAACACGAAAGGGCTGCACCACAGTTTGCACTACAAATTGCAAACAATCTGCACAACAAGCGAAGTTTTGAGTGCCATAGTGCGTTGAATTAATTTAATTTCAAGCACGATTACTGGGCGCGTCACTCGCGGTTCGGAATCCATTGTCGGCTCTTGGCGAAAGGGCAACCTGGTTTCGCTGCGTACGAGCTTCAATTCATAAATAAATTGGACCCCAGACCCTTTTGTTTAGTACGGATTGTGCCATTCCGGTGATTAAGAGACCTGCTTCCTCATTCTATAAAACATCGTAAAATCAATATCTTGCACCTGTGTCGAGAGTATTTATTGTCTTTGTTGTGCATGACTTTTTAATAAGAAATGTTGCATAATATGGAGCATGACCCCTATATTGTGGGTGATGGAGACAGAACATGACCGCGCTTGCAAAACTAAAAAGGAAATTGCGCCCCGGACAGGTGTACCGGCGCAAGGAGCTTGCGACCTGGTCAAACGCTGTCGATCGACATGTTGGACAGCTGCTTGACGAAGGACGCCTCGAAAAGGTTGGGGCAGGGCTCTATATGGCTCCGAAGAAAACTCGGTTCGGGCAGGCACCCGCCAAGCCGGAGAAGCTGGTTGAGTCATTCCTGGGGGATGACCGGTTTCTTATGGTTTCGCCAAACGCCTATAACAGCCTCGAATTGGGAACGACGCAGCTCTACAATGAGCCGGTAGTTTATAATCGCAAACGGCACGGCCATTTCGAGCTGGATGGCCGACGCTATGACTTCCGCATGCGGACCTCTGTTCCTTCAAACCTCAGCGAAGAATTCCTCCTGGTGGATCTGTTGCACAACCTCGATCGGCTTCCCGAGGAAAAGGCAGCAGTGCTTCCCAAGGCACTTAGGCGTGCGCGACGTATGGACCGCGCGCGACTGTCACGTGCGGTGAAGGATTTCGGATCGGCGCGGGCTGCAAGGCTCCTCAAGCCTGTATTGAACCCTGATCAGGCAACCGCCGCGTGACCCTCCTGCACGCACTGCCTGATTTTGCCGACCTCATCGCTGTTGCTGCGCGAAACAACACTATCGATCCGGGCCTCATCGAAAAAGACTACTGGTTGATGCACTGCCTCTGGGGACTGCAGCAGCTTGACTATAAGTTTGAGCTGAAAGGCGGAACTTCGCTGTCAAAGGGATACGGCCTCATCGACCGTTTTTCGGAAGACATCGACATCCTGATCCACCCAGAGACCGACCTCCAGTATGGCCCAAACCACAACAAGCCTGCGCAGGTAAATGCGCGTCTCGAATTCTTCAACGGTCTGGCCGAAGCCATCAAAATTCCTGGCATTATCGAAGTGGTCCGCGACGAAGAGTTCGACGACACACGCCACTATCGCGGCGCAGGCATTCGATTGAAGTATGAGTCGGTGAATCCACTGCCAGAAGGGCTGAAGGCAGGCATCCTGCTCGAAGTCGGGTTCGACCAGGTGGCGCCGAACCGGCCATGTACGATTTCGTCCTGGGCTTACGAACTTGCAGTCGAGAGTGGGATTGCAGACCTGACCGACACCCGCGCGGTCGATGTGCCTTGCTATGAGCCGGGCTATACTTTTGTCGAAAAGCTCCAGACCATCTCAACGAAATTCCGAAAGCAGCAGGCGGACGGCGACATGCCTGTCAATTTCATGCGCCACTATTATGACGTGTACTGCCTGCTCGCTGACGCCTCAGTGAAAGAGTTCATCGGAACAGACGCGTACAAGGACCACAAGGCCAAAAGGTTCCGCAAGGCAGATGAACCGGACCTCACCAGGAACGAAGCCTTTCTGTTGAGCGACGCAGAAACGCGAAAGGCGTACGCGGACGCTTATGCGAAGTCACGAGCGCTTTACTACAGGGAGCCTGCACTCTTTGACGATATTCTGGCACGCATCAGCCGGCGCCTGCCGGAACTTTGAATGATCGTTGCTCGCAGGGAAACCTCTAACCCTCTGAAATAAAAGGAATTACTAGCTTACTCTTTTGTTGGGTGCGCCCTCCCGCACCCAAACTGGCCCTCGATGTCCTCACGGATATCGGGGGCTTTTTCTATTGGGCCCGGAGTTTCAAGCCTGTCTCGCTGGGATCACCGCGACCGTGAAACGGGAGATACAAACCAGGCGGTCAGTCTCATCAGTGATGCGGATGGACCATATCTGCGTTGTCCGGCCGAGCGCTTCCGGCGTGGCGGTTCCGTACACATACCCTTCTTTCACAGGCCTCACATGATTGGCATTGATCTCGAGGCCGACACCGATCTGCTCGTTGGAATCCAGAGTCAGGTTAGCTGCGATGGATCCAACGGTTTCGGCCAGAGCCACAGATGCTCCCCCATGCAGCCGACCGTGTGGTTGGAGCGTGCGTGCGTCGACGGGCATGCGGGCCGTCAGCGAATTGTCGGTTATGCCCGTGACGGTGATACCCAGATGGTCAACCATCGTCCCTGACTGGTTTGAACTCAGGGTTTCAAGATCGGGTAGACCATTTTTCCAGATCGACATGTCGTCTCCATATGTTGGCACGAAGTCGACCACAGCATGGGAAGGGCGTTGCTCACAAGTCCTCACGCAGGGACAAAGCTAGACATGTTTGGCGAGACGAATCTTGCGGCCAGCCGACAGGTGGTTGGCGGCGGCGACGATGGCGTCGGCGTCGATCATGAAGTGCCTGTAGAGATCATTGATCGTGCCGGTCTGGCCGAAATGTTCGACGCCAAGCGGCGCGGTCCGGTGGCCCATGACTGAACCGATCCAGGCAAGTGTTGCCGGGTGGCCGTCCGTAACGGTAATCAGCGTCGCGTCGCGCGAGACTGAGCCCATCAAGCGTTCGATCTGGCTGACGGCGTTATCCTGCCCGCGCGCTCTGGCGCGGCGCGCAGCGGTCCATCCGGAGTTCAGGCGATCGGCAGAGGTAATGGCCAGCACGCCGATATCGCGCCGGTCATTGCCGATGCGTCCGGCTGCTTCGATGACTTCGGGCGCGACGCAGCCCTGATAGGCGATCACGACCTCACAATTCGGGCCCGGTTCCCGAAGCCAGTAACCGCCATCGACCACGCCGCGCCTGAAATCCGCATCATCGCGCGCTTTTAGGCCGAGCTGGTCAATGGAGCGTGTGGTCAGGCGCAGATAAACTGAGCCACCGGTTTCATCACGTAGCCAAGTGCGCTCATCCGGGTCACCCTCACCGCTGCGTTGGAGATAGTCGAAGGACCAATCCATGATGATCGAGAGTTCATCGAGGAAGGCTGGTTCAAAAGAAACAAGCCCGTCCTGACTCATGCCGATCAGTTGCGCACCGATAGATTGGTGGGCGCCGCCTTCCGGGGCCAGCGTCACTCCAGAGGGCGTGCCGACAATGATGAACCGGGAGTCCTGATAACAGGCATAATTCATCGCATCGAGGCCGCGCGCCACAAACGGATCATAGACCGTGCCAATGGGAATGATGCGCTCGCCAAACAGGCTGTGTGACAAGCCGGCCGCGCCGAGCATCAGGAAGAGGTTCATCTCGGCGATGCCAAGCTCGATATGCTGGCCCTCGGGAGAGAATTGCCATTTTTGCGTTGAGGGAATGCGCTGTTCCCGGAACGTGTCGCCCTTGGCTTCGCGTGCGAACAGGCTGCGCCGATTGACCCATGGCCCGAGATTGGTTGACGCGGTCACATCCGGGGACGTGGTCAGGATACGGTCAGCCAGTTCGCTGTCGGTCTTGGCGATGGCATCGAGGATCTTTCCGAAGCCGGCCTGTGTGGATTGGTTGCGATCGTCAAGGAAGACCGGGCCGGAGCTTTTCACGATAGGAGCGTCGAACCGCCTGCGGCCTTTCGCGAAGAAGGCGGCGTCATTCATCAGCGCCGTCAGGCCATCAGGATTGTCGATCCCGGCGAGCACGTTCCATTCCTCGCCCTGCGGCACGCCCATGCGCTTCTGGAAATCCGTCATTTGGGACGGGTTCATCAGGCCGGCATGATTGTCCTTGTGCCCCGCCAGCGGCGTGCCGCAGCCCTTGATCGTATAGGCGAGGAAGACGGTGGGCTGGTCGTCTGTGACCCCGTCAAACGCTTCGGTCAGCGTCTGGACGCACTGACCGCCGAGATTGTTCATCAGGGCGGAAAGCTCGTCATCGCTGCGTTTTTCGAGCAAGGTCGTGACGTCGCCCTGATCGCCGATGTCATCCATCAGGCGTTTGCGCCATGCTGCACCGCCTTGATAGGTGAGAGCCGAATAGTCAGCATTCGGACAGGTCTGGATCCATTCCTTCAGGGCCTTGCCGCCCGGTTCCTCGAATGCCGCGCGTTGCAAGACGCCATGGCGCAGAACGACTGTGCGCCATCCAAAGGCCTTGAAGATGGCATCGATTTTCTCCCACAGTCCCTCGTGCACGACACCGTCAAGGCTCTGTCGGTTATAGTCTATGATCCACCAGGTATTGCGCAAATCATGCTTCCAGCCTTCCTGAAGGCATTCATAGACATTGCCTTCGTCCAGCTCGGCATCCCCCACGAGGGCGATCATGCGGCCAAGCTGACGATCACTCGCCCACGGTTTGGCTTCGAGATAATCCTGCATCAGCGAAGCGAAGGCCGTGATCGCGACGCCAAGGCCAACAGAGCCTGTGGAGAAGTCGACATCGTCCACATCCTTGGTGCGGCTCGGATAGGATTGCGCGCCGCCATAGCCGCGAAAATTCTCGAGCTTTTCGCGCGTCTGGTTCCCCATCATGTATTGCATGGCATGGAAGACCGGCGAGGCATGCGGCTTCACCGCAACCCGGTCTTCCGGACGCAGTGTATGGAAATAGAGGGCCGCCATGATCGACACCATCGAGGCGCAAGAGGCCTGGTGGCCGCCGACTTTCACGTCGCCTTCCTCTTTTTCGCGGAGATGGTTGGCATTGTGCACGATCCAGGAGGACAGCCAAAGCAGGCGTTGCTCCATGGATTTCAGCGCCTCGAAGTCGGTCATTGCGAAAAGCCCTGTTCTGGCAGTCTGCGCCGGGCGGACTGCAATTTGAATACAGGTTCGTACCATCAGCCGAGCGGCAGATCATCCCTCTCGATGATAATGACAGGGCATGTCAGTGCGTCTGGCCGCCGAATGTTGAAACAAAACTGCTTCGATCGTGATCAGGCGAAGAGATCACCTGTTTCCACGTCGCGCGCTGGAGCCATATCGTCACCGCGATAGAAACAGGGATGTTTGATGCGGCTGAAATTCCTGTGCCGCTCATAATGGACCCAGCCGCCATTGGGCATGCGCTGGCTGAGGATCGGCGCATCGCAGACGGGGCAGGCGGAATGGCAGGATTTTTCCGGCCCGCCGCTGTCGCTTCGCTCGATCGGCATCCAGGAGGACGCGACCTCCACCATCTGTCCGGAGGGCAGACGGCGCATATGTGCCCGGCGGCGAATCCATTTGATCGACATCTCAAGCTCCCTGCTTCGGCCGATCCCAGAAGGCGCGTGATTCGGTTAAGCGAAAGTGGGCAGACAGCCGTCCCCGCTGTCGCTGTCACAGAACTTTATCACTGCCGACATTAAACCGTACAGAAATCCGCATATCGCTGCGACAGCTGCAAAGGGGCAATGCTGTGACCAGTGATTTTGAATTGGTTTACTCCTTGGAAATCAAGGTATTGGATCTCGAGAAGAAGGTTTTGGAGCTCGAAGAATCAATCGCAGGCCTCACGCAGCAGCTGCATTCGGTTGAAAACGAAGCCACCCTCAATGTTCCTGACGAAATCACCGAGAAAATTCGGGAAGGCGAGAACCCGGTACGGGTTGTCCGCCAGTACCGCCTGATGACCCAAAAGGATCTGAGTGATGTGTGCGGCATTCGCCCGAACCATATTTCGGCCATAGAGCGCGGCATGTCCTATGGCCTCAAAACAGCCAAGCGATTGGCTGATGCGCTTGACGTTCCTGTAGATTTGCTGACTTGAGATCCCATGAAACTGATGACCTCCCTCGCAGCTTCGGCTGCTGCTTTCGTTCTGGCTGGATGTTCCAATGGTGCCGACGACGCGCCACGGCCCGTTTTTCCGGACGCTGAGCCAGCCACACAATTCACCCGCGCCTACTCCATGACCGAAAGTCCGGACGGACAGGTTCGCGTCTTTGCCAAGGAGAATGGCGACGAGACCTGGCTGTACGAGGTGCGCCGCGACGGCAAGGCCTGGGGCGAACCTGTACGCCTTGAATTTCCGTCAAAAAGTATTCTGGTCGGTCCCAGCTTCAACCCCGTGGACGGCACGCTCCTGTTCGCGTCAGATGCCGAAATGCCTCAATGGCCTGGCCGGAAAGATTTGAACATCTGGCAAGTGGAACTGGTGGATGGCGAATGGGGGCAGCCTGAACCCCTGTCGGGCGACGTGAATACGGGCGCGAATGAAACCATGGCGGTTGTCTCGGCAGACGGTCTGATGGTGTACACCTCGAACAAGAGCGGCAGCTATAATCTGGCCGACGCCCGCCGGGATGATGAGGGCAACTGGATCAAGCAGCGTGACCTGGAAGAGGTCAATGATTTCCGCACGAATGATCATCTGGCGCTTACGGCAGATGGACGGACGCTGTTCTTCTACTCGCATCGCGCCCCCAAGATCGGCATTGTCGACATCTGGATTTCGAGCCGACAGGAAGATGGCACTTGGGACGCGCCGAGAAATCCCGGAGAGCCTCTGAATTCTGCAGGTATAGACTATGGGCCCGGCCTTTCCGCGGATGGGAAAACGCTGTTTTTCTCGCGGGAAGGCGATCTGTTCCAGATTCCCGTATCGGTCGTCCTTGCCGGCGATCCTGACGCCTGATCCCTTAATGTTCCGGGCGATGCAGCGTTAACACGGCCGCGTCGGTCTCCTTCTCAGGAGTGCCGCGATCACAGTTGATTATCGAGCCTTTTTCGCGTGCCTGACGTTTCTGGCGGCGCGCTCACAGGCCGTGGACTGCGGGTTCATGAAGGTTAGTGCAGCCGTCATAAAAACTTTGCGGAACTGTGCGGAAACCGTCGCGGGTCACTGCGATAAGCCGCTTCGGATGCAGGTGGCCATGGAATCACTATTGGCCCGATCCAACGAATTATTGCTGAGACCGGCATCCTTCATTGGGGCCACAAAGGGGTAAAGAATGAAACTCGGGAAGACCTTGAAGCTCGCGACCATGGCGAGTGTTGCCGTGCTGACACTCGCTGCGTGTTCGGACACGACGATTTCCTCACCAGGAGCATCCGAAACGCCGGTGAGCCCACCGCCGCCACCGCCTCCGCCACCGCCGCCGGCCGCAGCGACTATCGATCTGGTCCCGACAGCCGGCTGTCCTACGGGCACGGCTGAAGCCACATTTGCTGCTGTGGCTGCCGATGGCTTCTCCGACGTCGACGTGTGTGTGCTTGGATCCGACGCTACAGGCGGCACGACGATCACGGCCGACCTTGAAATTCCAGCCAACACCACGATCGCCATTCAGGGCCCCGTCTTCATCGGTGAAGACAACAAGGATAACGCTGGAACGCCCGTCACGCTGACGATCAATGAGGGCGTTCGCTTCTTCGGCGCGTCCGCAGGCGGCACCGCGACAGCCACCGATGACTATATCGTTGTGACGCGCGGTTCGACGATTGCGGCAACGGGCACTGAGGCTGCTCCGATCCGCTTCACGGCGCGCGCAGCCATGAATGATGAAGAGACCGGCTCCAACCTGATCGAAGCTGGCACCAATGCTCAATGGGGCGGCCTGGTCATCAACGGTTTCGCACCGATCAATGCGTGCGGCGAAACCACTGCAACCGGCGGCACCGCTGACTGTGAGAAAAGCGGCGAGGGGTCATCCGGTCTGTTCGGCGGCGCAACCGCTGACGATGATTCCGGTAACCTGAACTATGTAATCGTCGAGTATGCAGGCGCCCGCCTGACCAATACGGACGAGTTGAACGGCATCGCCTTCCAGGGCGTTGGGTCCGGCACGGACGTTGACTATGTTCAGGTCCACAACAATCTCGATGACGGTATCGAATGGTTTGGCGGTACTGTGAACGCGAAGCACGTTGTCATCACCGGCGCTGGCGATGACTCGCTGGACTGGACCGATGGTTGGCAGGGCAAGCTGCAGTTCGCAGCTGTCCGCTCGACAGTTCCTAGCTCTGACGATCCGCGCGGCATCGAAGCTGACAACCGTGACGGCGAGAATGACAAGACGCCATTCTCCAGCCCGAGTGTTTCCAACTTCACGCTCGTCGGCACAGATGGCAATCAGCAGGGCATCCTGCTGCGCCGTGGTACACAGGGCAACATCGTGAACGGCATTGTGACCGGCTACGCAACCGGCATCGACGTCGATAACCCTCAGACCTTTACCGGCTTCTCGGATGGCGATCTGGTGATCGAATCCCTGCTCCTCGACACGGCTGAGAATTTCGCTACGGACTCCGACGGTGTTCCGACCTTCGCGGCTTCTGCGAACATCCGGACGGGCAACAACTCGCTGGTGGAGAATTTCTTCCCTGGCCAGCAGGAGCTGAACGTTCCTGTGTCCACGGTTCTGGCAGCTGACGCCTTCTTCGATACCACCACCTATATCGGTGCATTCGGACCAACCGAAACCAGTGCAAACAGCTGGGCTAACTTTGCCCTCGCTGGCACGCTGTTCGACGAAGAAGAAGCCGAATGCCCAACCGGCACGACTGAAAATGGCGAACTGGACGGCAAGAAGCTGTGCCAGATTGATGGCTCCAGCTCCATCACGTCAGACCTGCGTCTCTCCAATGGAGACGAGTTGATCTATGAACTGGTCGGTCCGGTCTTTGTCGGGGTTGACCGTGGTCCCGATCCGGCTGCACCGCTCGCAGGCTCTGCTGCCGCATCGCTTACGATTGATGCGGGTGTGACGGTCGTCGGTGAAGGCAATGACGACTACCTCGTCATCGCTCGGGGGTCTCGCCTCCTGTCGAACGGCACCGAAGCTCAGCCGGTCGTCTTCACCGCCAAGACGGTTGTGGATGGCACAATCGCGGCCCTCGACCAGGACACCAAGGGTGTTTGGGGTGGGATCGTCATCAACGGTCGCGCTCCGATCAATGCCTGTAACGAGACCACTGCGACGGGCGGCACGGTTGATTGTGAAAAGTCAGGCGAAGGTTCCTCCGGCCTGTTCGGTGGTGCAACTGCCGACGATGACTCCGGTCAGATCTTCTACACCCGCGTTCAGTATGCTGGTACACGCCTGACCAATACGGACGAACTGAACGGCATTGCCTTCCAGGGTGTCGGTTCGGGCACCGAAGTTGATTATGTCCAAGTCTACAACAACCTCGACGACTGCTTCGAATGGTTCGGTGGTGCGGTAAACGCCAAACACCTGGTCGCAACGGGTTGCGGTGACGACAGCATCGATTGGACAGATGGTTGGACCGGTTCGCTGCAGTACGGCATCGTCTACGCCGGTGCGACAAGTGCAACGGGCGGCCTTTCGGGTGACCCACGCGGCATCGAGGGTGACAACCGTAATGGTGAGAACGACAAGACGCCGGTCTCCAGCCCGGATCTGTCCAACATCACGATCATTGCCAGTGGCGACGCTGCTGCAGACACGGGCGCCGTGCTGCGTCGCGGTACGCAGGGTACGCTTGTGAACGCCATCATCCTTGGCTGGCCAGATGCCGGTCTGGATGTCGATGATCCACAGACGCAGACCAACGTTACAAATGACGACCTGCTGATCCGCTCGCTCTTCCTCTCCGACAATGGTGAAGACATCGAGAGCGGTGACACGGACGACGTGACCTTCGTCACAGCTGACAATGTTGTGACCGGTCAGACGGTGACCATGTCCGGCTTTGCCTTCCGGTCGGGCCGTCCTGGTCTTGTCCCGGGCGCCAATGAGAACGCTGTTCCCGTCTATGACGTGACCGGCATCGGCAACCTCGAAGCCACAACATATATCGGCGCTGTAGAAGATGCTGATGACATGTGGTTTCTCGGCTGGACGATCGATCAGGAAGGTAACCTGACATCGACCAACTAAGCCGGCCTTGAACAGATTGGATGGGGCGGCAGACTCTGCTGCCCCATTCCGTCGTTCAGACCAGAGACATTTCGGCGGGGCTGAGTCCCGTCAGCCCATTACAGGAAACCTCAAATGAAACGCCTCCTGTCTGCCCGTTCCTTGCTGTTGACCGGAGCCTGCCTTGCCTGGCTGTCACCGGCATTCGCTCAAGAAGACTCCTCGCCATCCGACTCCGCTCCTGCTGTCGAGCAGGAGGAGGAAGCCCGTCAGGAAACTGTCGTCGTGCGTGGCTTGTTCATTCCGGATGAAAAACGCTCCACTTCCGAAGTCGCCGCTCTCATTGATGAAGGCGATTTCTCGCTGCAGGGAGACGGCGATGCTGCCGCTGCCCTCGCGCGTGTTGCCGGTATCGCCACGGCTGAAGACGAGTTCATTTACGTCCGTGGTCTCAATGAGCGCTACTCGACCGCGCTTCTCAACGGATCACCGCTGCCAAGCCCTGCGCCATTGCGCCGGGTCGTGCCACTGAACCTGTTTCCGACATCCGCTCTGAAGAGCGTTCTGGTCCAGAAGACCTATTCACCAAACCTTCCGGGCGAATTTGGGGGCGGTCTTGTCGATTTGCGCACCAAGACCGTGCCGGATGAAGCCTTCTTCACTGTCGGCGCAAAACTTGCCCGCGATACGTCGACGACGCTTCGCAATGGCCTGATGTATGACGGGACAGATACCGACATTTTGGGCTTCGATGATGGTGCTCGCGACCTGCCTTCCCTGGCAGATGGTCTCACAACTGAGTTCGGCCGTCAGTTGACTGACAATTCATCCCTCCTGGTCATGCAGGAAGGGGAGGTTGCTCCGAACTTCAGCATCGATATGTCGGGAGGCAACAATTTCGACCTCACGTCTGATATCTCGATGGGCGTGATCGCCGCTGTCGGATATGGCAATTCCTGGCAGACGAAGCGGGGAACGCGGGGGTATGGCGACCTTGAGGGTGACGGTCTCCGGTCAGCTTTCCAGCAGGATCGTTTGAGCACACAGAATACGATTGATACGAACGCCTTGGCGACAATTGGTTTCGAGGCATTCTCCGACCATGAGATCAAGTTCACCGGGCTTGTGACCCGCTCCTCTGAAAAGGAAGCGCGGATCATTACCGGCGAGAACAATGAAGACGTCAACCAGCGCCTCGATGCTTTGGAATGGGTCGAGCAACAGCTCTGGTCCACGCAGGTCCAGGGCGAGCATTTCCTGCCTCAAGTCATGGATATGAAGGTGGAATGGCGCGCGTCATATTCCGAAGCGCTTCGGGATGCCCCATACCAATTGTCGAACATCTACAACATCAATGATGCCGGCGTGCCGATCCTCTCTACCAGCCCTGCTGCGAACCGTATGCAGTTCAGCAAGGTTGAGGATGATACCACGGATTTCGGGATCGACGGCACATTGCCGATGACGCGGGACGGGGAGTGTACGTTCCTTTGTGAGGCTGACCTGAAATTTGGCTACAGCTATGTTGAGAATGATCGCGCAGCCACCTCGCTGCTCTACGATATCAACGGTGTCGGCGGTACGGACCGCACTCAGCGTCTCGATTACATCTATGACTATATCTTCCGGTCGGGTGTTGGCTCGATTACGGAAGTAGCTGGTGAGCAATTCCCGCAATTCTATGTTGCAACGCTGGAAATTGATGCCGCTTATGCCGGGATCGATGCTCAGATCACGCCCTATATCCGGGCTGCGCTGGGCGTGCGTTTTGAAGACGCGATCGAGGCCATTGATACGCAGAACATCAGTGGCGATCTCACCGGCAACACGGTGGAAGGGGTCATCGATCAGTCTGACTGGTTGCCGGCTCTGACCATCACCTGGAACCCGATCGAGGATTTGCAGGTTCGTGGGGGATATTCCGAAACGCTGACGCGTCCCCAGTTCCGCGAACTGGCCCCGGCTGTGTTCGTCAATACGGAAACCGACGCCACCTTCTTCGGTAACCCGTATCTCGTGAACGCGTCGATCAAGAACTATGACCTGCGCGGCGAATACTATTTCGCCCGTGACCAGTTCGTGACGCTCGGCCTGTTCTACAAGGATCTGGAAAACCCGATCGAGGAGATCCTGGCCGGTACAGAGACAATTCAGACGACGTTTATCAACGTACCCTCTGCCAAGCTGTACGGATTTGAAGTCGAATACGAACAGCTCCTGCCATTCGACCAGTGGACCGGCTTGGGCTTCTTTGATGATCGCGAAGTTCAGGTGAAAACCAACTACACCTGGTCAGATTCCGAGATCGGAGCAGATGGTGAAGTGGCCTTCAATATCGGTACGAATCTGAACCCGGTGCGCGGCACCACGACGGCTGCCGGGCGTCTCGAAGACGGGCGCCGGATGCAGGGCCAGTCCGAACACCTCTTCAACGTCCAGCTGGGCCTTCTCAATGAAGAGGCGCAGTCCGAATACAACCTGCTGTTCAATTATGTCAGCGAGCGTATCCGGTCGGGTGAGAACGGCAACCTGCCCGCAATTCTGGAGCAGCCGCCAATGACGGTGGACTTTGTCTGGAACAAGCGCTTCCAGTCTGGCAGCGGCCAGTATGAATTCTCCCTCAACATCGAAAACATCCTTCAGGAAGACTATGAAGCTTTTCAGGAGCGCGGGGGTGACCGCGTGGATGTCGATACGTACGAGCAGGGTACCATTTTCAGTATTGGCCTGAAACGTATGTTCTAGCTTCGGCTCTGATATTGCATATCATCAATTACAGGTCCGCGGCCATTGTCGTCGCGGACCTGTTAGCTTAGGGGAAACCCTCTTTCGAGGGGCTTGATATTGACGGAACGGCTTGAATCTCTTGCAATTTTCGCTCGGCGTAGCGTCGGGCCTGCCTTGCGCGTGATTGAGGTCGCCTTGGTCGTGGGCATTGGCTTGGCGACGGCAAAGCTCATTTGGCTGGCGGTAGAACCGGGCGGGGCAGTCTCTCCGGACATCCCGGTTCGCTCCGTCGTGCAGCCCCCGCAAGGTATCGCAACCAACATATCCGTGGATACGTCCCGGCTCCTCCACGAAAATCCGTTCGGCGCGGCCTCCGCCCTCGTGGCGGATATCCCGGACGCGCCGGAAACAAGTCTGAACCTCAAGCTGCGGGGTGTCCGCGCATCGTCGGAAGAGGCCGGCGGCATCGCCCTCATCACCACACCAGACAACCGGACTGCAGCCTATTCGCCCGGCGAAGCCATCCTTGAGGGGGTCACCCTTCACCGGATTTATGGGGACCGCGTCACGCTCCGGAAGGGCGGCCAGACGGAGGCCCTGACGATGGAAGGCGGCGCCGGCCTGCTATCGGTCCTGACCACGCCGGGCCAGCCTGACCCCGAGAGCAATAATTCTGCCACGGGCTCCACCAGCGCTCGGATCGCCCGCGCCGACCTGATGTCCAGCATCACGATAGATCCGGTCCATCACGGTCAGGAATTTGTCGGCTACCGTATCGGCTCCCGGGGTGACGCTGACGTGATGACCCGCGCGGGTCTTCAGCCCGGCGATGTGGTCGTGGGCCTGGATGGCGCAGACATCAATGACGTTCCTCCGGCAGAGCTTGCCCGGAAATTCTCCGATCCTAATCCCGTTCGTCTGAAGATCGACCGGGACGGAAAGACAATTGACCATACCCTCGCGCCCGAGGAGGCCCGATAGACATGAATTTGAAAACCCTCTTGTCCGCAACGGCAGTTCTCGCAGCATCTCCGTCGGCCTTTGCCCTGGCCAATGAGACGCCGGCGGATACGGCGCGGCACATCCTGAATTTCGAGGATGTCGAGCTGTCCGCCCTTATCGCGGACGTGTCGACGGTGACGGGCTACACGTTTGTCGTGCATCCGGAAGCGCGCACCAAGCGGATCACGGTCTCCTCCACCACTCCGCTGACGCGCCAGCAAGTGTTCGATGTGTTCCTGTCCTCCTTGCGCGTGCACGGATTTACGGCGATCCCGGCCGGTAAGGCCACATATCGCATTGTCCCGGAACAAAGTGCTGTGGGTGAGGCGGGCATGGGGGCATACGGATCGAACGCCTTCACGACCGAAATCTTCAGCCTCCAGCATCTGAACGCCCTCGAAGCAGCGAAGATGCTCAAGCCGGTGATTGACGAGCAGGGACAGGTGATTGCCAATGCCCAGTCGAACACTTTGGTCGTTGTGGATTATGCGTCCAACATTCCCCGCTTGCGCAGCATGGTCGACAAGATTGATGCCGACCCTTCGGTGACGGAAACCATCCAGCTGGCCAACACCTCCGCCACGGAAGTCGCGAACATCCTGACCTCTCTGAACACCAGTGCCGGCGAGGACGCCTACAAATCCAATTTCAGGGCCATAGCGTCCGAGGCGGGCAATGCGCTGATCCTGCGCGGTGATCCGGCCGCCGTTGAGCGCGCCAAGCTCGTGACGGCGGACCTGGATGGCCGCGACCGGCTTCAGGACACGATCCGGGTCGTCCCGCTGAATAATGCGGATGCGGCCGATGTGGTGCCGATCCTGCAGCAGGTGGCCTTTGCCATCGACAAGCGCCGCGGACTCGCGGATGCGAGTGAGGCGACCACAATCGCCCACCATGATTCCACCAACTCGCTGGTCATCAGCGCGGCGCCGGAAACCCTGCTTAGCCTCGAGCGCGTCATTGGCGATCTTGACCGCCGCCGCGCCCAGGTTCTGGTGGAGGCCATCATTGTCGAAATGGCTGACGACACGGCGCGGCAACTCGGTCTTCAATTCCTGTTGTCAGGCACCGGCAGCAGTTCAGTCCCGTTCGCCACGACAAATTTCTCGGCATCGGCGCCAAACCTGCTCACGCTTGCGGGAGCGATCAGCAGTGACACGCCATTTTCAGGGGACGAGGACAGCGCAGTCAGCGACTCGCTGACAACGGCGGCGCTCAACTCGCTACTGGGATTGACCGGGATCACGGTTGGGGTCGGCGGGCAGGATGGTGATACATTGTTCGGCGCTGTACTGACGGCTGTGGAAGCGGACACAAATTCCCGCATTCTCTCTAAGCCATTCAACATGACTCTGGACAACGGAACATCGTCGCTGCTTGTCGGGCAGAATGTGCCAATCACAACCGGTCAGGTGCTGGGGGACGATAACACAAACGCTTTCACGACCGTGGATCGCAAGGATGTGGGGGTTGGGCTGACCGTTACGCCTCGAGTGTCGAATGATGGAACGATCCGTATGCAAATAACGCAAACCGTATCCAATGTGGCCGGCGCTATTACGGCAGGTGTGACAGATATCGTGCTCAATACGAGAGAGATCAATACCAGCGTGATCGCCGACGATGGTGAGATCATTGTCCTTGGCGGCCTTATTGAGCAGACCGAAGCCTTTTCCAATGAGAAGGTGCCGTTGCTTGGGGATATTCCTGTTGCAGGTCGCCTGTTCCGGACGGAAGGCAAGTCGCTTGGTCGGACGAATCTGATGGTCTTCATCCGCCCGACGATTGTTCGCGACCGTGCCGGAGCAAAAGCCGTTACATCACGCTCCTACAACTATATCCGCGCCGAAGAACTCTGGGACGGAGAGGGGAGCGACACGTCCTCTATCGACAATTTCATCACAGAAGTGCTGGGAAGCCCGCCGCCGCAATGACGCCGACCGATTTCGCCCCGACGCAATTCACATACGCCTTTGCCAAGGAGAAGGGACTGGTCGTCCTGCCCGGACGGGAGCAGCTGACCGTGGCTGTCCGTCAGGGCGCAGATCCGCTGGCGCTGGTGGAGGCACGACGCGCGCTCGGCAGCGTGTTTGCTCTGGAATCTCTGGACAAGGACTCCTATGACCGGTTGCTGGCCGAGGCCTTTGCGTCTGGACCGATGGCGGATGATGACGTCGATGCCGCCGTGGAGAGCCGGGGCGGTCTGGAGAGCCTGATCGACGATATCCCGAAAGCTGCAGACTTGCTCGACGGGCAGGATGACGCGCCGGTGATCCGCCTGATCAACGGCCTGATCCACGAAGCCATCAAGCGCCGCGCGTCCGACATCCATATCGACCCGTTCGAAAACCATCTCTCGATCCGCTACAGGATCGATGGCGACCTCGTCGAAGTTCTGACTCCGCCGCGCAAACTGGCCGCGCCCATCTTGTCTCGGATCAAGGTCATGGCGCGGCTCGACATAGCCGAAAAGCGTCTCCCGCAGGACGGCCGGATTTCTCTGTCAGTAGGCGGACGGTCTATTGATGTGCGTGTGGCCACACTCCCCACCCGGTATGGGGAGCGGGTTGTGCTGCGTCTGCTCGACACAAAGAACGCGCTGGTCGGCCTGCCGGAACTTGGCATGGATGCTGACACGCTGGAGCGTTTCTCCGATGCGCTGGCCCAGCCAAATGGCGTGATCCTTGTCACCGGGCCGGTCGGCTCCGGCAAGACGACGACGCTCTATGCGTCGCTCTCGCGCCTGAACAACGGTCGCGACAACATCATGACCCTGGAAGACCCTGTTGAGTATGGTCTGCCGGGCATCAGCCAGACCCAGATGGACCACAAGGTCGGCCTTACCTTTGCGGCGACGCTCCGCTCCATTCTTCGCCAGGATCCAAATGTTGTTATGGTCGGCGAGATCCGGGATTCCGAAACGGCGGAAGTCGCGTTTGAATTCGCCTCCACGGGCCGTCTCGCTCTGTCCACACTCCACACGAACAGCGCTGCCGGGGCAATCACCCGCCTGCGTGACATGGGCGTCGAAGCCTACCTGCTCGCGTCCACGCTGCGCGCGGTGATGGCACAGCGCCTCGTCCGCCGCCTCTGCCCGAATTGCAAGACGGAGCGTCCGGCCACCGCGGTGGAACTCGACGCTCTCGGCTTTGGCGCAGGTGACACCGTCATGGTGGGCGAGCCGAATGGCTGCTTCTCGTGTGGCAATACCGGCTTTGATGGCCGGATCGGTATCTATGAGCTTCTGGTCGTGGACAGCAATATCCGCGACCTGCTCGGGTCCGAGGCCAGCGAGCACCGGATCGACGAAGCCGCGTTTTCCGGACATGACCGCCTGATCGACAATGCGCGGCGCTATGTCGTCTCGCAGGAAACCAGCCCCGCTGAAGTGCTCCGCGTCAGCCGCAAGGGAGGTGGGTGATGCCGGCATTTGAGTATGTCGCCGTCGATGATCATGGCAGGCGCCAGAAAGGGATTATTTCCGCCGAAAGCCCGCGTTCTGCGCGCCGCGAATTGCGCCTGCGGGATCTCATGGCGCTCGATGTCATTCCCGTCAGCGAGCAATCGGCCAAGGCAAGCCGCATCGGCGGCCGGATCGGCGAAAAGCAGCGTGTCCTTCTGGTGCGGCAATTGTCCGTACTCCTGCAATCGGGCCTTCCGGTCGAACAGGCGCTTGGCGCCGCCGCAGAGGATGCGACAACCCCGCAGGCCCAGCGTGTCCTGCACGCCATCAAGACCGAGGTCACCGAAGGCGCGCGTCTCGCAGACGCGATGTCAGTCGCGCCAAAGGCGTTTCCACCGCTCGTGCGCTCGGTCGTCTCTGCCGGCGAACTGTCGGGACGGCTTGGCGACGTCATGGAGCGCCTCGCGACATATCTGGAGCGTAGTCACCAATTGCGCCAAAAGGTTCAGGCAGCGCTGATCTATCCGGCGGTTTTGGGCATCATGGCTGTCGGCATGATCATCGCCATGATGTTGTTTGTCGTGCCGCGCCTGGTCGAGCAATTCGACCTGTTCGACACGGATCTGCCACTGATCACCCGTATCGTGGTCAATCTCTCCGAAGCCCTGCAATCACATGGTATCCTGATCGCTCTGGCGCTCGCGACCCTGGTCTTCGCCGTGGTCCGCGCCTTCAGGGTTCCCGCGGTGCGCCGCGCAATTGATCGCTACAGCCTGAACCTGCCTATTGTGGGCCCGCTAAACCGGACCGTCTGCGCGGGCCGGTTCGCGCGTGTCTTCGCGACGCTCTCCGGCTCTGGCGCGACCATTCTTGAGGCTTTGAGCGGGGCCAAGGGTGCCTCGGGCAATCTCGTCTTCAGTGAGGCGGCAGAACAGATTGGCGAACGTGTGCGCGAAGGCGGCTCCTTTGCCGGCGCGCTGAAGGCCACCGGTGTCTTCCCGCCCATGATGGTGCACATGGTCTCCAGCGGAGAGGCCGGGCGCGACATTCCCGGCATGATGACCCGCGCGGCAGACTATCTGGACAATGAATTCGAAACGGGATCGTCCACGCTCCTGTCCCTGCTGGAGCCGCTGATCATTGTTGTGCTCGGCGGGCTGGTTGGCCTGATCGTTCTGTCGGTTATGTTGCCGATCCTGCAACTCAATACTCTCGCTATCGGATAGGAGGCAGTCATGCACTTAGTCACGCCCCGCACCCCTCAGGAAAAGCGCCGCAAGACGGCGGGCTTCTCGCTCGTGGAACTCATGGTGGTGGTTTTCATCATGGGCCTGCTCGCCACGCTGATCGTCGTGAATGTCGCCCCGGCGACCGACCAGTCCCGCATCGGCAAGGCGCATTCCGACATTGCGGCGCTCGAAAGCGCGCTCGATATGTATAATCTCGACATGTACGGATACCCTTCCGCAGATCAGGGCCTGGCGGCGCTGAGCACGGCGCCCACCGGTGCACAGGCCGCGCAGTACCGCCCCGGAGGCTATATCAAACGCATGCGGACTGATCCCTGGGGCAATGAATACGAGTACGCTTTCCCTGGCACACGGTCGGGCAGCGCCTATGACGTCTTCTCCACTGGTCCGGATGGACAAGCCGGAACGGACGACGATATCGGGAACTGGGATCCCGCAAGCTGATGACGCCAATCCTGTCCTCTCAATCCGGCATGTCTTTGGTTGAGGTTCTGGTTGCGCTCTTCATTCTGGCGCTGGCCAGCGCCGCAATCGTCATGACGCTGCCCCGCCAGCCGTCCCGTCTTGACCGGGAAGTGGCGCGGCTGGAGCTGGCCATTGACCGTCTGGCAGACGAGGCCATCGCCTCGGGCGAGGTGCGCGCCATCCGCCTGGGGGAAGATGAATATGCGGCCGAAGCCTGGCGTGACAGTCGCTGGGTCGCGCTGCCGCGATCGGCGCACACATTGCCATCCCCTCTGGCGATCTCTGTCTCAACATCGCGCCGGGGGCTTCAGGAGAGTGATCCGAAGGATTGGCCGCACATCGTGGCCGACGCGACCGGCATCGTGTCAGCGCAGCCGCTGACCCTGATCGAGGGCACGGACCGGCGTGTCCTGACCGTGTCGTCGTCCGGCATGGTCGAGGTGGAGCGCTGACATGACGTCTCCGCGTTCACAGCAAGGCTTCACGCTGGTCGAAGTGCTGGTTGCGCTCGGCGTGTTCAGTATTGCTGCCATGTCGCTGGCGCATCTCGGGAACGAAACCCTTGTTGGCGCGCGCCATGTGGACCAGCGGTTCCTTGCCACTGTCGAAGCGGACAATCTGATGGCCGAGGCGCTCGTACGCCCCGGAGCCATTCCGCCGGGTGTGAACACCGGGGAAAGCACGCAGCGCGGGCGCAGGCTGACCTGGATGCGCACGATCAGCGCCACCGGACGGGAAGGCCTGTTTTCCGTGTCCGTGACAATAGGCGATGCCGAAACGGGCCAGCAACTCGTGAACCGTCAGACCCTGATGCGGGTGCCGACATCATGAGCAAGTCGGCCGGGTTCACCTTGATCGAAATGTTGGTGGCGCTCGCCGTGACCTCGCTGCTCATGGTGGCGGGATCGACCCTGTTGATCCAGACCTTGCGGTCCGGCCAGATGGTGGAGGCCCGCACAGAGATGGTTCGCGATCAGGATACGGCCCATAGCCTGCTGCGGGATGACCTCGCCACTGCGACCCTGCGCCTGACCCAACCGCCCAATGGGCTCGATGCTCCCAAGGCCTTCAGCGGCGGATTCTCCACACTGGAGCCCTTGCTGGCCTTCACCCGGGCTGGCTGGATCAATCCCGGTAAGGTCGAGCCACGGGGCGACCTGCAACGGGTGGAATACTTCCTGACCGACGGAAGCCTTGTTCGCCGCGCCTGGCTGCGCCCTGATCCGGTCTACAACACGCCCTATGCAGATCGCGTGATTGCCGAAGACCTCGACAGCGTCGGTCTGCGCTTTCTGACCGGCACCAGTTGGCAACTGGACTGGCCGGGCCAATCAGACACGCTACCGGATCTGGTCGAGCTGACTTTCGTGTTCGGAGAAGGCGATGAGTTGCGCCAGCTTTTCCTTGTTGGGGGCGCAGGATGAAACGCTCGCACCGTTCCGATCATGAGCGCGGCGCGACCCTGCTCAGCGTCTTGCTCATCATCGTCCTGATGTCGACAGCGGCGCTCGCGGCGACCGATGCGCTGGCGCGGTCTGTCAGCGTTTCGCGAGTCTCGGCCAGCCGGGCCGACAGCTTCTGGGCAACACGCGGGGCCTTGTCTGTGGGTGAGGCATTTGTGAACGAGGCCCTGGCAAAGACAGACGGAGCCTTGACGCCAGACTCCCTGTTGTTCCGTGAGCCGATTGTATTTGCGTATTCGCGTGGGACAATTTCCGTCCGGTTTTACGAGGCCACGAATTGCCTGAATCTGAATGCGCTTTCGCTGGGGGACGGTGAAGCCTCCGCCGGGAGCGTGTCCCCCGACCAACTCCACCGCATGCTTGAGGGCGCAGGCCTGTTCAACAGCGAGGCGCAGCATCTGGTGGATTCGCTGTCCGACTGGATGGACGCGGATACCAGTCCCCGCGCCTCCGGCGCCGAAGATGGCGCGTATGGAGGCCGGGCAATCCCTCATCGGACGCCGGGACAGCGGCTCGTCTCTATCAGCGACCTGCGCGCGATCGACGGCTTCACTCCGGATGTAATGAACGAGATTTCGAACCTGGTCTGCGTCCGTTCAAGGTCGGATGATGCACCGCTGAACATCAACACGCTGACAGCGGCTCAGGCGCCACTGCTGGCAGCGCGCTTCTCCGACGAGTTGTCCACAAGCGAAGCCGAACAACTGATCCTGTCGCGCCCGGAAGGGGGATGGCTGAATGTTGGTGAATTCCTCCTGTCGCGGGATGTGGCCAGTATCGCGCCGGAATTGCGCCGGGATAGCGCGCTGTCGATACGCTCCGATCGGATTGGGGCTGCCATTTCGATTGCCTCCGACACGGGCACGATTCGCATCGATGCGACCTATGGGCGTGGCACCGATGGCATTTATGTCCTACAGGGCTCAAACAGGAGATCTGGCTGATGCGCCCGAGACTTTACACGGAAATCCCGAGGGACGGCGAAAACTGGCGGTTCGTGCGGAGCGGTCCGTCCGGTCTGGAGCCCGTACCGGAGGGCGCAGGCATTCCATCTGGTGCGGATGTTGTCGTCTTCGTTCCCGGAACCGAAGTGACAGCGCACCGGGTGCGTGCGGCGGCCCGGCGGCCGGTAGAACTGACGCGCCTTGCGACGTTTGCGATCGAGGATGATCTCGCCGTGCCGGTCGAGTCCGTTCACGTCGCCGTATCTGCGGATCAGGACGATGCGGGGTTCCGGATAGTCTATGCCGTGTCGCACACAGTCATGCAGCATTGGCTGGACCAGCTTGAGGCGGCCGGCCTCGGATCGGCCCGGATTGTGCCGGATCTGTCCCTGTTGCCGCCAACCGAACAGGTCGATTTCGGTCGCTATCAATTGCTGACCGTCGAGGGAAGTCCCGTTGCGTTCGACAATGACTGGCCGAGTGATGTCATGTCGGCGCTCCTCAAGGGCACGGAGGCAAACGCCGCTCCCCGCCGCGCAGAGTCCCTGACCGAACTGGCGCTCTGGGCCGAGGCGGCGCCGCGCCTGACCGATCTCCGGCAGGGCACATATGCCCGCGCCTCTGAAACCGGCATCTCCCTGAAACAGTTTCGCTTGCCCGCGGCGCTTGCAGCCACCCTGTTTGTGGCATGGGGCGCGCAGACGGCGCTGTCGGTGCATACGATGAAGAATCTGACGACGGCGCTGGATGCGGAATCCCGCGCGCAATATGCCGCCGCTTTCCCGGGCCAGCAGGTGCCGTCCAATCCTGCCGCCGCCTTGCGCTCGCGCACCGGGTCAGCGACCAGCGTCGCCGCGCCCAGCTTCCAGCAGACCAGTGCGGCGCTATACGGAGCGGTGGAGAGTGTCAGCGGAGCGAATTTGGTCAGCTTGCGCTATGACCGCGCCATCGGTGAGCTCCGCGCCACGCTGACATATCCGGCCTTTGGAGCTGACCTGGATCTGAAGACGGCGATTGAGGCCACCGGCCTGCAGGTCAGCTTGGGGGATACGCGCCTTGAGGATGGACGGGTTGTGGGCGATCTGTCGATTGGAGGCCGGTCATGATGGGATACTGGAACAGCCGCACCGGACGAGAGCGGGGATTGATCGGCGTGGCACTCCTGCTCGTGATTGTCGCGCTCCTGCAATTCGCGATCGTGCGGCCCCTGATGGCTGCAAAGGCGGACTCGAAATTGGCTCTGGAAGCCGCCAGTCGGCAGCTCGACGTGGTCTCGGCGGAGCTCACCTCACAAACGACGCGCGTGGCCGGTGCCACTGCCGCCCGCGCCTCCAGTCAGAACTTACGTTCGGATCTGTTGCAGCTTGCCAATGCGAGAGGCCTGTCCGTGTCGCGGTTGCAGACCGCAGATGACGGCCGACTGATCCTGCAGTTTGAGCGGACGGTGCCGACTCTGGTCTATGCCTGGCTGGCCGATGCGGACATGCGCTATGGCGCCGTGCCTGAACGCGTGACCATGTTCGCCGAGGAGGCTGGCTATGTGCGGGCAAGTTTTGAGTTTGCGGGAGGCGGGTCATGATGCGGACAGGATTTCTCTTTGTCGCGCTCTTCGTCATCACGCTGATTGGCGGTCTGATCGCTTTCGCGCCCCTGTCCTTTGCCTTGCGCCAGTCAGGTATCGCGGATCGCGGCGTCAGCTGGCAGCAGGCGCGTGGGTCGGTTTGGCATGGTCAGGTCACCGGCCTGTCATGGCGCGGCACGCCGCTCGGTGCGGTCAATCTCGATTCCGATGTTTTGCGTTTCGTGACAGGCGGCCCGTCGCATGATGTGTCGTGGAGCGGGCCGTTTGGCCAGGGGCGGGGCAGGATCAAGGCATCCGGATCGTCTGTTGTGGCGGAAGAAGTGTCCTTGAATATTCCGCTAACGGAGCAGGTTGGCGCCGATCCTGTTATTGCGCAGCTCGGCAGCAGCCTCCGACTCTCGAACGGCTCTGTGAAATTGTCTGGCGACCGGTGCGAGGCGGCGGCGGGGAATGTGACGAGCGATGTGGCCCGCCTTGCCGCGGCATCGTTTGGCCGGGACTGGCCCGTCCTCAGCGGTCCGCTGACGTGCACGGATACCCGGTTGACTGCGCAATTGTCTGGGGATGCGGGGGACGGCACACGCATTGTCCTCAAGGCTGTTGCACAGGATGGGTTTGAATTGGAACTGACCAATTTTGATGATGAATTGCGCGCTGCCTTGCTGGCTGCGGGATTTACAGACCGGAATGGTGCGCTGGTCTACACGCGGTCCATGAACAGAATGGAGACAAGGCCATGAGGCAGGTAATTGCGATTGTCGCGGGGGCGCTGCTGCTGGCGGCATGTGCGAGCGGCGACAAGAAGCGGCCCGTTCCGCCGGCGCCGGAGGTTCCCGAGGCAGGCAATTTACCAGCGCAGGATCTTGCGGATGGCGAGTGCGCGCTGTTCCTGTGGACCCAGGGCGCGCCGCGACGCTTCATCTACTTCTCCAAGGCAGGTAGTCAGACGGCCGAAACCATGCTGTCTGAAACCCAGCAGACCATGGCTCTGGTCCGCCAGGGCGGGACCTTGTTCGGACAATTCATGACCGAAATGGATTACACGACCATCGAAGGCGAGACGATGTCCCTGCGAATCACGCCCGGCGAGATGGTGGAGGGCGGGCAAAAAATCTCAACTGGCCGCATCAAGCTACTGAATGATGGAGGTTGGGAGACCGTGATTCCTGTGGCGGGTTTGCGGGCGTGCCAGCCGGATGCTGAGTGATTGCAGGGCCTTCCGGCAAGACGCCTCCGAGTAGCATACAGATAAGATACGTAAAAGTGTCATTACTTGACGCAAATCTGTCACACACGGTATTGTGACACTTATGTTACAGAAACAATACAGATATATGTCAATCTCCGCTCTGGCGCTTGCGGCGCTGGGACTGACTGCGAATGCCCAACAGGCTTGTGACCTGTCGGATGGTCTCGGCCTGCAGCCTGCTGCATTCCAGACTGAAACCGAAGCCTGTTTTGAGGGCCTCAATGGCGTCACGCCGGATACGTTCATGCAAGGCCAGCTTGGTCAGTTCGCGGCCGCTGACCGCAGCGATGCGGGCAAGGCGAGCCTGACGAACCTTGCGACGCTGAACGAAGCTGCACGTATCCATGCCTATGACATGGCGGTTCGGGGCTATGTGGCCCACGAGGACATGGAAGGACGCAGTCATCTCGACCGGGTCCGCCTGCTGGACCGCACCCACCTCGTGGGGGCATTCGGCGCCAATATGGCCATTGTGGATGACTCGGCTACGCCTGAAGAAGCCTATCGTGCCCTGATGGCAGACCCCGCCAACAAGGCCAATCTCAAGCGCGGCGAGTTCGACCATACCGGTGTGGCGGCTGTGCGCGCCAATGGCCGGATCTATTTGGTCCAGCTGTTCTCCCGTGTTGAAGGGACGCTGCAGGCTCCGATGCCGACCCAGGTGAACGGCAAGACTGACCTCAAGGCCGTCTTCGCGGAATCCCGCGCTGAGCCACTTGGCTGGTCGGTTGTCTCCACGTCCGGCAATGTGCTCGCCAAGGGCATCGGCGATAGCGTCCCGGCCAGCGAGTTGAAGGGCCAGTCAGGCTATCTGACCATCGACATGGCGCTCGGCAAGGACCGCTACACGCTCAAAGGCCCCGCGGTCTCACTGTTCTAAGCTGCGCACCCTCTCCAGATACGAAGAAAGCCGGTCCCTTCAGGGGCCGGCTTTTTTCATTGGAGCGGGTGAAGGGAATCGAACCCTCGTCGTCAGCTTGGGAAGCTGCTGCTCTACCATTGAGCTACACCCGCGACCGTACACCTATCTGATCCTGAAATGGCGGCCGCGCAAGAGGGCGAAGCGCCCATGCGTTGGTTCCTAGTCGAGCGTCACCACCACGACAGAGCGCGCCGGAATGGAGAGGACAAGATCATCCGCAGTACCGTCCACAATATAGGGGGCCGGCTGCACCCGGTCCGGCCCGTCGAACGTGTTGTGGGAATCCATCTCCTCTCCCTGCAGGATACGGCCGGTGGCCTTGCTGGCGCCGAAAGCGCTCGCATCGACCAGATGGTCGTCATGGGCAGACGCATTCACCAGGGCCAGCACGATGCGGCTATCCTCCGTCCGCGCGGCGCTGGCGCTGATGGCCGGCACCGTAACATCCCCAAACACATAGTCCGGTGACTGAAGATTCATTTCCAGCGCTTCGGCGCTCATGAAGGGCTGGTACATGTCAAACACATGATAGGTGGGCGTCAGCACCATGTCCGGCCCGTCAGTCAGGATCATTGCCTGCAGGACATTCACCATCTGGGCGATGTTTGTCATCTTCACGACGTCGGCATGCGCATGGAACAGGTTGAGGTTCAGGCCGGCCACGATGGCGTCACGAATGCTGCCCTGCTGGTAAAGCGCGGGCGGATCGGTCGCCTCATCCTGGTCCACCCACATGCCCCACTCATCCACGTACAGGCCGAATGCGTCAGCGGGCAGATCGTGTTTCTTGAGAATGGCCTTCTGGTCCTCGATCACGTCCGCCATGCGCAGGGTGCGCTTCATCGTCGAAGCCCATTCCGCCTCCGGGAAGCCGGTCGCGGCGCCCTTCTTGCCCCAGTCGCCGGTGGGCAGGGTGTAGACATGCAGGGAGATGCCTTCGGCCAGATCGGCGATATAGGGATGTTCCAGGATTGTGTCGGCATATTCCGGGTTTGCGTCATGCGCGCCGGAGATGATGCGCACCGGCTGGTCGCCGGCCGTTTTCGCAAAGCTCGCAAATTGCGCGTAGAGATCGGCATAAGCGCCCGCCGTGATGGCCCCGCCGCAGCCCCAGGTCTCGTTTCCGATGGACAGATAGTCGACTTTCCATGGCGCATCGCGGCCGTTTGCGCGGCGTTCCTCGGCGCGGTCTCCGCTTTCGGCCGTGAGATATTCCAGCCAGTCGGCGCCTTCCTTGGCCGTGCCGGTGCCGAGGTTCAGATTGAGATAGGTCTTCGCGCCCAGCCGTTCGGCAAATTCAAAGAATTCATGCGTGCCGAATTCATTGCTTTCCGCTGTACCGCCCCAGACCATGTTGACCCGTGCCGGGCGGTCAGCCCGCGGGCCGATGCCGTCGCGCCAATGATAGAGATCAGCGAAGCAGCCGCCGGGCCAGCGCACGACCGGCACGTTCAGCGCCTTCAGCGCATCGAAGACATCATCGCGAATGCCATCGGTGTTGGGGATGTCACTGTCGGGGCCCACCCAGATCCCGCCATAGGGCTGTGTGCCGACATGTTCGAGGAACTGGCCGTAAATTTCCGGCGCGATTGTGTGGGTCGGGGCGTCGAGATCCACATCAAGTGTGGCCTGGGCGGCGGCTGATCCCAGGCAGAACAAAAGGCCGGCAAGGCTCGCGGCGATACGGTTTTTCATGATTGGCTCCCTACGATGTTCTTTATTTTAGCGCTAACATTCGGCGGGTCCGGGCCGATTAGTCAAGCTGCAATCGTTTCCGCGCCGGAGTCATGCGGCACTGGCTAAGCGGGCCGGTTGAAGATAGAAGGCCGCCATGAACGGATTTCTCGCAGTTGCAGCAGGCGGCGCCATTGGCGCGTCGCTCCGGCATGGGGTCGGCCTTATGGCCGTGCGCCACCTGCCGTCTGGCTGGCCGCATGGCACATTCGCCGTGAATCTGCTGGGCAGCCTGCTGATGGGCCTCCTGGTCGGTTGGCTGGCGCTGAAGGCCGAAGGGCTGCACCAGACGACCCGGCTGTTCCTGGCGACAGGATTGCTCGGCGGCTTTACCACCTTCTCGGCATTCTCGCTGGAAGTGGCGGAATTCCTGCGCAAGGGCGAAACCCTGAAAGCAGGCACCTATGCGGGGCTCTCATTGATACTGGGCGTGATCGCGCTGTTCATAGGACTTTTGATTGCCCGAAAGGTATTCGCATGAGCGGCCAGATTGTTACTGAAACGGTTTCCGACAAGGAATCCGGCACCCGGCTTGATCGCTGGGTCAAGCGCCGCGTGCCGGTCACGCAGGGCCAGATCGAGAAGATGCTCCGCACGGGGCAGATCCGCGTCGATGGCTCGCGCGCCAAGGCCAATACGCGCCTTGAGACCGGCCAGCAGGTGCGCCTGCCGATCATGGACGCGGACGCGACCCGTCCGGCGCAGAAAAAGGCCGAGCGCGTTTCCGAGGAGGACCGCCAATTCATCCGCGACCTGATCCTCTACGAAGATAACGAGATGATCGCCATCAACAAGCCTGCCGGCATCGCCGTGCAGGGCGGATCAGGGCAGGGCCGCCATATTGATGGCATGCTGGCCGCGCTGGGCGATGGCGAGCATCGCCCGGTCCTTGTCCACCGGCTCGACAAGGATACGAGCGGTGTGCTGCTGCTGGCCAAATATCCGAAGGCCGCCGCGCAGCTGTCGGAGAAGTTCCGTAGCCGCGACATGAGCAAGGTTTATTGGGCCATTACCGTTGGTGTTCCCAACCCGCCCTTTGGCCAGATACGTTGCTGGATGGTGAAGGGCATTGAGGACGAGAACGAAGAAGACGGCTACCGCGTCATCCATCCCAAGGCCCGTGGCCGCCGCGACGCGGACCGCGAACGCATGTTCCGTTCGGCGCAGGGCGTCGAGGGCGCACGTCATTCGATCACGGACTATGCGGTGATCTCCACGGCAGGGCAGAAAGCAGCGTGGGTGGCGCTGAAGCCGGAAACAGGCCGCATGCACCAGCTGCGCTTTCATATGCTGGAAATGAATACGTCCATTCTCGGGGACTTCAAATACCAGTCCCGCCGCGAAGTGCCGCAGGGCCTTGCGCCCGGCATGCACCTTCACGCGCGCAGCCTCATCATACCGCGCCAGACTGGCAAGCCGATCAAGATCGTCGCGCCGCTGCCGCCGCACATGAAGCAGACTTTTGAATCCCTCGGCTTCCTCGAACAGGAAGCTGGCAAAGACCCATTGGCACCGTTCATCTGATGTCGGGTTTGAAGCTTGCCATATGGGACGTGGACGGAACACTCGTCGACAGCCGAACCTCAATTCATGAAATCATGGTTGAGGCCTTCACCCTGTCGGCCCTGACGCCGCCGGAATATGATGCGACGCGCCGAATTGTCGGGCTCAGCCTGCATGAAGCCTGCGGCCAGCTTGCGCCAGACGCCAATGCCGCCGAGATCGACCGGCTGGTGAATGATTATCGCGAGTCCTGGGTTCGCGCTCGGGCCCGGCCAGATTTCACCCAGCCGCTTTATGATGGCGCGCTGGAAACGCTCGAAATGCTGCGCGAGGAAGGCTGGCTCATCGCGATGGCGACCGGCAAGACTCACAAGGGCATCGAAAGCCTTTTCGGGGCACACGATATCCAGCATTTCTTTGATACGGTCTGGTGCGCCGATGACGGCCCCGGCAAGCCGCATCCGCACATGGTGGAACAGGCAATGGGGGCCCTCGGCTGCGCGCCGCATGAAAGCCTCATGATCGGCGATGCCATCCACGACATTTCCATGGGCCGTGCGGCAGGCGTCTACACGCACGGCGTCAGCTGGGGCTTCGGCGCCGCCCACGAACTCGAAGAAGTCGGCGCCCACGAAATCCACCATGAGTTCGACACGCTCCGCAAAAGCCTGCTGGCGTTTGAGCCGGCCCTGTAGCACTTCCCCTCTTGGAAACCCGCCCTCATGGGCGTACATGCCCGGCCATGACTGACGAGACCGAGACCCAAGAGACCCCGAAGCCGAAACGCTTCTACGAGAGTGCCAAGCCGGAGCAGATCCCCGGCGGCTGGACCGTGGAACTGGATGGCCGCTCCATCAAGACGCCTGCGCGCGTCGCCCTGAAGCTGCCGACGGAAAAGCTGGCCAAGGCGGTTGCCGCTGAATGGAATGCGCAGGACGCAGAGATCGACCTGATGTCGATGCACCTCACGCGGCTTGCCAATGTTGCGATCGATCGTGTGCCGGAGACCCGTTACGAGATGGCGGATGAACTGGCCCGCTATTGCGAGACCGATCTTGTCTGTCACATCGCCGAGGAGCCCGAGGAACTGGCTGAGCTGGAAGAGGCCCATTGGGCCCCGCTGCGCGCCTGGGCCGGACAGGCGCTGGATGTGATCCTCGTGCCGGTCGAAGGCATCATTGCCTCGCCCCAGCCGGATGCTTCGCTGGAAGCGGCGCGGACCTATGCGCTCGGTCTTGATGACTTTGCCCTGACAGGCCTCCTGTTCGGATGCGGCCTTTACGGGTCTGCCGTGCTCGCCATGGCCGTGGTCGAGGGCGAACTGACGGCGACCGACGCGTTCGAGGTCGCCCGCATTGACGAGGCCTGGCAGGCCCAGCACTGGGGCGAAGACGATGAAGCCAAGGCCGCCACGGCGCTGCGCCGCATCGAGGCCAAGGCGCTGGAAACCTGGCTCGTCGGCCTCGGCTGATCGCCCTGTGCAACAGCGCGCACCCGCAGTTGAACGAAGATGAACCGCAGCGAAACCTGCGATGAACGCCGCGCTCAGGCCGTGTTCCTGTGGCGCGTGGTCTGCTCGGCACATGATGAAGAAAATCATGAATGTCCGAGTGGCTGCCGTTGCCCTTGCTGCGTCCGCCCTCATCGCCGCCCCCGCAATGGCCGACCCGGCCCGGGGCAGCATCGCCCAACTTGAGACCCGGCTTGGTGCGACAGGCCTGTCGATCCAAATCGGCCACAATGCCCCGACGGGCCGTCATGGCCGGTATCGCGCCAATCAATGGGGCCAGTCGCTCCGGCAGGAACGCCAGCTGCGTCGCAACGCCGTTCAGGCCTGCCGCGCCGCGATCAGTCGCACGGCATGGCGGGCCGGCTTCCACGATGTCGATTTCGATGATGACCGCCGAATCCAGCAGATCGGCCCGAACGGCTTCCGCATCCGCTTTGATGATGTGGAATTCGAGAACCGCCGCCGCGAGCGGGAACGCGACGTCACCTGTCTCGTTCGGCGGGGACAGGTCGCCCGGCTTGACGGTATTCCGCAAACGGGTCAGGCGCGCAATCGCGGCCAGAACGGCCACAGCCGCTACGGCTACTGACGCAACGGCACCCCTGGCGGCGGGCCGACCAGAATGATCGCCCTGCCGCGGCGCCCCGGACCAGACATCCGGGGCGTTTGCGTTTTCAAGGGCCTAACGCCGCACTTGCCTTTGTTGCGCTGCCGTATAATCACGGGGGAGTAAACAGAAACAGAAGGCCGGGAGAGCCCCATGAAGGACGTGATCGAAGCGCTGGAAGCCAAACGCGAAGAGGCCCGTCAGGGCGGTGGCGCTGCAAGAATCGAACGCCAGCACGCCAAAGGCAAGCTCAGCGCGCGGGAGCGTATCGAAGTGCTGCTGGATGAAGGCAGCTTCGAAGAATACGACATGTTCGTTGAGCACCAGTGCTCCGATTTCGGCATGGATGAGCAGAAGATCCCCGGCGACGGCGTTGTCACCGGCCAGGGCACCATCAATGGCCGCCTCGTCTATGTCTTCTCGAAAGACTTCACCGTCTTCGGCGGCTCCCTGTCGAAAACCCATGCCGCCAAGATCGTGAAGGTCCAGAAGGCCGCCGTGATGAATGGCGCGCCAGTGGTCGGCATCTTCGATGCGGGCGGCGCGCGCATCCAGGAAGGCGTCGACAGCCTCGCCGGCTATGCCGACATCTTCATGGAAAACGTCCTCTCGTCCGGCGTGATCCCCCAAATCTCCGTCATCATGGGCCCCTGCGCCGGCGGCGACGTCTATTCGCCTGCGTTGACCGACTTCATCTTCATGGTGAAGGACACGTCTTACATGTACGTCACCGGCCCGGACGTGGTGAAGACCGTGACGAACGAGGAAGTCACCCACGAATCCCTCGGCGGGGCATCCGTTCATGCGGCCAAGTCCGGCGTGGTCGATGGCGCGTTCGAGAATGACATCGAGGCGCTGGTCCAGATGCGCCGCCTGATCGACTTCCTGCCCGGATCGAACCGCGAAGACCCGCCGGTCCGCACCGTCTATGATTCCGCCGAGCGCGTGGAAGACAGCCTCGACACGCTGATCCCGCCCAACCCGAACTCGCCCTACGACATGCGCGAGCTGATCGAGAAAGTGGCCGATGAAGGCGACTTCTTCGAGATCAGCCCGAAATTCGGCGCCAACATTCTCTGTGGCTTCGGCCGCATTGAGGGCTCCACGGTCGGCTTTGTCGCCAACCAGCCGATGACGCTGGCTGGCGTTCTGGACATTGACGCCTCCCGCAAGGCGTCGCGCTTTGTCCGCTTCTGCGACTGTTTCAACATTCCGGTTGTCACCTTCGTGGACGTGCCGGGCTTCATGCCGGGCACCAAGCAGGAATATGGCGGCCTCATCAAGCATGGCGCGAAACTTCTGTTCGCCTATGCCGAGGCGACTGTGCCCAAGGTCACCGTCATCACCCGCAAGGCCTATGGCGGCGCGTATGACGTGATGAGCTCCAAGCATCTGCGCGGCGATGTGAACTATGCCTGGCCGACGGCCGAGATCGCCGTGATGGGCGCCAAGGGCGCGGTCGAGATCATCTTCCGCAAGGATCTTGGCGACGAGGAAAAGATCGCTGCGCACACCAAGATGTATGAGGACAATTTCGCAAATCCCTACGTCGCCGCGCGCAAGGGCTATATCGACGATATCATCATGCCGCACTCAACCCGCCGCCGAGTCGCCAAATCCCTCCGGGCCCTGGCCAACAAGCAGCTGGAAAACCCCTGGAAGAAGCACGATAATATTCCGTTGTGAGGTCGGTTGATCCAGTTAGAAAGACAAGTAGATATCCTAGCGCGCCTGATCGAACGATCGCGCGCGTATTTCGACTTGTACAAATTTATTGAAGGTAGCGATTATCGTCCGCAGATAATCGATCAGATGAATGAATACTTTTGGTTCTTTCGATTCCAAGGGCACATTTTGAGGTATGTGCTCATTGTTGAACTGGGCGCGTTGTTCGAGAAAACGAATAAAAGTGTGTGTTTCCAGTCTGTGTTAGAACGTGTGAAGTCCCGGATTCATCATGTTAAACACGCGGAACTCACGCAAGTGCTTGAGGGCACTCACGTAGTTTCAAGTAAGGTTAGCACCCTGCGCAATAAGGCTTTTGCTCATCGTGATTCACGATTGGATTTTGACGATGCATTTAAGGAAGCAGGTATCACGCTCAATGAAATTGAATCGTTGATTGAAGCGTCTAAGGCATTGGCGGATAAGCTTTGCGACGAGTTTGAAGTAAGACCGCCGGCTTTTACAACCGTTGAGACCATCGGCGATTGCAAGCGGCTTTTTAGACAGCTTGGAAGCGAAGTGTAGGCGAGGTTCGTCTAGTAATGCATTGGCCTCGCACTGCTCGTTACTAGTCATCCCGGAATTTGCGCAGCAAACATGCGGGACCCAGTTTTCGCAATCCCGCGCTCGTGCCTCGACTTCGCTCAGCATGAGCGCTCGGCAAGGAAGGGTACGTTCAGGTGTAACCGACAAAAGATCAGCCAGTTGACCTCAACCTAGGTTGAGCAATTACAACACGGCCTTACTCTCAGCATGCGCATGAAAGGCCCGTCCATGATCCTCAACCAGATTACCATACCCTGCCTCGATTACTCCGCCAGCGTTGCTTTTTATGAGGCGCTGGGCATGGTGCAGATTGTGGAGGCTCCGCCGCGCTATGCCCGATTCGAGAGCCCAGATGGCAGCGGCGCGACCCTGTCGCTCCATACGGTCAGCCCGCCGGTCGGCGCGTCTGCGGGCTCCGGCACGGTGATCTATTTCGACCATCCCTCCGCCGACGCGCTGGATGCGCATGTCGAAGCGTTGAAAGCGCAGGGGCTTGTCTTTGACAGTCCACCGACTGACGAATCCTGGGGCTGGCGCGAGGCACGGCTGCGCGACCCGGCGGGCAATGAAGTCTGCCTGATGTTCACCGGAAGGGCTCGCCGCTTCCCGGACTGGCGCGTGGATGGTCGCGCTAGCTGAGCCGTTTGAGCGCACGCGGCCAGGCGTGAGGATACGCCCGGCCGTCGCGCATTCAGATCTGCGGCGAAGGCGTCAGCGCTTCTTCTTCTCGACGCCCAGCATGGAGTCGGCTTTCAGCGTCGGGTTCGACGCATTGGTCTTGGGCTTTTCCGCTTTGGGCTTGCGGATTTCCTTGTTCGACTTCTTCTGACCTTTGGCCATGAGGGTCTCCTTTGGCTTGCGCCATTTGGTGCGGCGCAGGAAACCGGGCGCCGGCGATCCGGGCAGAAACAGTCATTGCAGAGGGACTTGCCGGGCAGGTGCACCCGGAATGGCGCAGCGGCATGGGAGTCAGATAGGCGCGCATTGCAGCGAATGTAAGGCGTGTCCACGCGGCGGGGTTTCGCGCCTCCGGCTGAGCCGCGCCGACCCGCCCGCGCTGATGCTTCGACTTCGCTCAGCATGAGCGCTATAGGGCGGGCGATGCCTGATGGACTCATCCTGAGCGAAGTCGAAGGATGACTGGTTGCGGTCAAGCCCGCATCCGGATCCCGGATGAATCCTGCAGATTTTGCGGGATGACAAGATTGGTAGCTGACGGAGCGCAATCCTGTCCCCCCTCAAATCAGCCCATCCTGCCGCAGGCATTGCCCCGAAAATAAACTTGTCCTCCCCCTCTGTGGACGGAGGTAGAATAGGCGGTGATGGACTGCTCGCTGTTCTCCCCCATTCAGAACCTGCCCTGGTATCTCTACCCGGTCTGGCCATTGATCTTCTGGCGTATCCAGCGCCTGAAGGCATGGTTCCGGCGCGCGGGCGGGCCGGGCTCGCAAATGCTGTGGGGCGTGGACGCGCGGGGCAGGGTGACCATCCTGGCCCTGTCGGACGATTTGTCAGGTCGCAAACGCGCGCCATTGCCGGGGGCGGAGCCTTCGCGCGCCCTGCATGCTGCGCTGAGCGGGAAATTGCTGGATGCCAGCCCCGCCGCGTGCCGCGCGAAAGGGCCCGGACAATGGCGCGATGGATGCGTCCACTCTTGGGCCGTTTATGGACCAGTTATGGACACGTACGGCGCCATATTGCCTTTGCCGGACACCTGACCCGGCCTTTTCCTCCCGACATTTCCATCCTGACCTCCAAGCGCCTTCACGGGCGTCGCCTCTGTTGGCGCATGGCCCCCGATCCGCCCGGTGCGGCGGGGCGCACTTAAGGCTGTTTTTTTTGAAGTTTCGGCTATAGTAGGTGCCAGTCCCGCAACACGAACTGGAATATCTGCTGCATGAAAGCCGCCCCGCACCCTCAACAAGCGCTCCGGCTGGAAACCCTTCGCAAGTATGAAATCCTCGATACGCCGCGCGAGACGGATTTCGATGAGATCGTGGAACTGGCCTCGAAGATCTGCAATGTGCCGATCTCGGTGGTCAATCTGATCGATGAAGACCGCCAATGGTTCAAGGCCGAAGTCGGCATTGGCGCGCGCGAAACCCCGCTGGTCACCTCGATCTGCTCGCACGTCGTGCTCAGCTCCGATTTTGTCGAGATCAACGACACCCACAAGGATCCCCGCACGGCCGACAATGAACTCTGCATGCCCGCAGATGGCTTGCGCTTCTATGCCGGCGCGCTGCTCAAGGCGAAGAACGGCATGCCAATCGGAACGCTCTGCGTGCTGGACAACAAGCCCAATGCGCTGAATGATTTCCAGAAGGCTGCCCTTCACACGCTTGCCCGCCAGGTGATGCGCGAACTGGATCTGCGCCTCGCGCTGAGGGAGCAGAAAGTCCAGCGCAACGAGATCGACCACCGCGTCAAGAACTCCCTCCAATCCGTCGCCTCGCTCGTGCGGGTCTACAAGGGCCGCGCGGAACGGGGCGAGGATATGGCTGACGCCTTTGACGCCATCGGCCGCCGCATCGAAGCCACCGCTGCGCTCCACCAGATGCTGCATGACTCGCCGCTGGATGATGCCGTCATGATGGATGACTTCCTCAAGGAAATTGCCAGCCTGCTGCAGGATTCCGCGCCAGACAATGTCAGCATTTCCTGCGAGGCATCGCCGGTTGCCATCTCGACCTCGGTGGCCAGTTCCATCGCTGTTATCGTCAGCGAGTTCGTGGCCAATTCCATCAAGCACGCCTTTGTCGACAGCCAGTCCGGCCATGTCGCCATTTCCGGCAAGTCCCTGGCGGACGGCACGCTCGAAATCACCTGCGAGGACAATGGCGACGCAAACCCGGAATCGACCGCCGCCAAGACATCCGCCAGCGGGCTCGGTAAGCGCATCATGAAAGCGTCAGCCAGCCAGATCGGCGCGACGTTAGAAAACGGACCGGGCCCCAAAGGCTATCGGATGGTGTTGACCCTTCCAGGATGAGCCCGCTCGCAACCCTTGGTGGCTTACGCTTTGGGAGTGAACCGGCTCTCTCAGGCGCTTGAATGACAGCTGGAACTGCTAAAACTTGACCCTGCGCGACGCAGATGCTGGTGAGTGGGGCTCATCCTGTAGTAAATGCAGCAGAACGCGAGGCGCGGACGTCGCTGAGTGAGGGCCGGCTGCCTCGGAACAACAAGCTTGTGGGAGCGCCCACAACTCAATCGCTGTGATCTGGGTTGTGTTGAAAACACTGCAGAAATGGCGAGTGGATGACGGAAAAAGCACGCGAGAGTGGCACCGCCGGGAATCAGCGACATATATTGTTCTTAAGGCTCGGTTATGCATTTGTGCCGAACACGATGGTTAAGGCGGGTTGGCCATCCGTTGTGTCCAGTTTAGGACGCCATCGAACAAGGGGGACGAAAGCGCGATGCTCTCAGACTTGATATCATCTGAACTGCCTTATCTGCGGCGCTATGCGCGCGGACTGATGGGAGAACAGCAGAACGGCGACGAAGCTGTTGAGGATATGATCGAGTCGTTGATCTTCCGGATCTCGGTCGCTCCCGACCTCAAGTTCCAGAAGGCAGACCTGTTTGCCGAGCTCGACAAATCGATCAGCAAGAGCGTTTCTGAACTGTCCGACGAGACTGGTATTGCCAAGATCATGAATGCCATGACCACACTTCAGCGGCGCGCGCTGTTGTTGACGGTTGTGGAGGGCTTTTCCGTTCAGGAAGCCGCCCGAATTCTGGCCGTGACGATCACTGATATCGAAGACATGCTCAGGGAAGCGGAAACAAATATCGCCAATGAGGTCAGTACAACTGTCCTGATCATCGAAGACGAGTCGATGATTTCCTATCAATTGTCGCAGATCGTCAAAGAGGCTGGCCATGAAGTCGTCGGAATTGCAACGACGCAGACCGAGGCGGTCGAACTGGCAGCAGAACAGACGTTTGGACTGATCCTGTCAGATTTGCGCCTCGCCGACGGATCCGTTGGAATTGACGCTGTGAAGGAAATCTTCGCGAACATGAATTCCGAAGTGCCGGTCATCTACATCACCGCCTATCCGGAAATGTTGCTACAGGGGCAGGACAACGAGCCCTCTTATCTGATCCCGAAGCCATTCGAGCCACTGCATGTGCGCACGGTGGTGGATCAGGCGATTCTTTCCGCGTTTCTTGGGCAGGAAACGGCCTGACTTGCGCTTGGGCAAATCAGGCCTGATCCGGTTTTAGAATGAGACCCTGATCCCCATGCGAATGTTGCGGCCCGGTGCCGGAACCGCATCCTTCAGAACTGACGTCGAATACCGCACTTCCTCGTCTGTCAGGTTGCGGCCTTCCACGAACAGCTGTGTGCCATCCTTGCCAAAGCCAGCTTCAGCCAGATCAATTGCCGCGCGCAGGCCCGTCGTTACGTAGCCATCGGTAGGCAGAATACCTGCACCTGGATCATCCTGGTCGGCTGCCGCCGTCAGGGTCCAGCCAGCAGACCAGAGACCCCAATCAGCGTCCAGGGCCGCATGGAATGTGAGCGGCGGCAGATAAGGCACGTTGTTGCCATCATTCAGTTCGCCTTCAACAATATCCAGGCTGGCCGAGGTCACCCAGCTGGCACCGAGCAGACCCTCCGGGAACCGAGCTTCAGCCTCAATCTCTGCACCTGTGAACTTCGCGCCCTGTTGCTGGAACAGGAAGACCGGAAGTTCATCCAGCTCATCAACTTCCAGTCCATCTTCTATCGCGACGCCCGGCGTCAGATAGATGAAGCCGTCGAAGTCCGCATGAAAAACGTTGCCGCTGATGCTGAAGAGATCATTTTCCCAGCGGAGCGAGGCTTCGATATTCGTGCCTTTCTCCTTGTCGAGTGAGGAGTCACCGATTTGATACTGGCTCGTCGCAAGGTGTGGACCATCAGCGAACAGTTCGCTTTCATTTGGTGCGCGCTCAGTATAGCTGACCTGACCGCCGATCCACCAGCCTGATGCCACATGTCTGTGGCCACCAGCGGATGCGCTGAACAGATCGAAGCTCCGTTCGCCCTGAACATCATTGTCGAGCTCGGTACTGTCGAAGCGAAGCCCCCCTTCCAGAACCGAATAATCGTCCAATTGCAAGGTCTCGAACACGAAGGCACCGAACGTCTTCGTTGAAGTGGGAGTCAGGAAGGCTTCGTCCCCATCTGCGCTGAAGTCCTTATCGAGGAATTGGACACCGGCTGCACCCTCGATCTCACCAAATTGATGACCGAGCTCCAAGCGTCCTTCCGTCCCCTCCGTCGTGAACTTCGTTCCGGGTTCGCCTGGGCCTTCGAATTCGACATGCTCATAGTCAGCATAGGACAAATTCCCCGAGATACGGGTCAGAGGGCCCGCATCCAGCTTCGCGCCACCCCGAATATCATAACGGGTCTGTTCCAGATCGATAAACGGGGATTCTGCCTCGTGGCTTTCCTCTTCCTCATGGTCCTCATCGTCGTGCTCTTCTTCCTCATGCTCATCATGTTCGTGGCCTGAAACGCCATAGCTCGACATTTGCTGACGCAGGGCGAAGCCGAGGAATGCGTCTTCGCCAACCCACGAGATGCCGGCTGAGTAGGTTTCAGACTGAAGGAAGGAGTTTTCCATCGTGTCGCGGACTTCTTCATGCTCCTCGTGCTCTTCGTGTTCCTCTTCGCTCTCTTCTTCATGCTCGGCTTCTTCAGCCGCGCGTGCAGCAGAAGATTCGGCAAAGCCCGGAATATCGTAGTCACCGAAGTCACGTGCAGAGGCTGATAGTGTCAGCACAAGCGGGCCCGTCGCAAAGCGTGCCTTTCCGCCCGCCTCTGTACCTTCATTCACACTATTGTTCGCGGCGAAGCCCTCAAATGACACCGGTTCATCCGGCAGGCTTTCGACGATCAGGCCGTCAATGACATTGACGACGCCGCCAATTGCCTGGCCGCCATAGGCCAAAGCCGCCGGACCGCGCAGGATTTCAATCTTCTCGGCGTCGATACCATCAGTTGCGACCTGATGGTCCGGCGAGGCGGCAGAGGCATCGAGCGCGCCGATTCCATTCGTCAGAACCAGGACGCGCTCAGCGCCAAGACCCCGCAAGACCGGGCGGCTCGCGCCTTGCCCGAAAAAGGTCGTGGACACACCGGCTTCTCCAGCCAGTGTGTCGCCGAGTGTGCCGGAGAGCTTCTCGATGATTTCTCCGCGATTGATCGCGGTGACGTTACCGACCATTTCGTCGGTGTCCCGTTGAGGGCCGACGCCGGTCACAATGACCGTATCAAGTGTCTCGGGGGCGTCCTGAGCGAAGGCAAGGGGGCTGACGCCCAGCATTAGCGATGCCGCAACGACGCGGCGGGAGATATGGGATTTCATGTTCCGGGAGTCCTTCAGACAATAGGGAATGCCACCCGCAGGCGGCAGAATTGGTCGCTATTGCTGAAGGGAAGGCGGACTTCGCGGCGGTGGGGCGCGGCCGGGCGGCCGGGTCCATGTTGGCTGCGAAAATTGCGGCTCGGTGACCTTGGTTTCGATTGCGTAAATATACGGACTGGCCGGCACATCCGGCAGTACGATTTGAATGCTCGCCACAGCAGTCAGGTCGCAAGTAACCCCGTAGTGATCGTGCGGCTGGTCGGCATGCGCCGCGGCATGCCCCAGCGCCAGCGCCTGAACGAAAACGAACAGGGCTGCGAGGAATGCCAAACGGTGTGTATGAGACGGCCGGACGCGCATGGTTATTCTGTTACATTTTCGTGAGCTGAGCCGCAAGCACCAACGCACGTAAAAACATTACGATCCGCACTTCCTGCTTCAGCTTTCACGCTTCAGTAACCAAGGCAGCCCATCTTCGCGAAAGTTAATGAAAAGCCTTGAGCTGTTAAGAGGATGTAGCATGTCGAAAAATGCTGTGCGCTGGGGCGCAGATGTTGGTTGCCAGAGCAAAGTCAAGCCGCTGGAAATCCGCAACGACCTTTCCGATCATGGGCTGAAGGGCAAGCGCGCCCAAGGGTATTTGGGGCTGAATCGCCAATTCACGAAGGTGACAGCGAAGAAGGACGGCCGCGACGGCCTCCCGGCGTCTGATGCGTCGACCCCTGATCAGTGGAGTGAATGCGAGCAGCAGATCGCTGAACGCGCAGAAGACGTGCGCCGCGGTCTCGGGACATGGCTGACCACGACGGCGGCGTCGGTGCGCAATTACATCAGCGACTATACGCCGATAGATATTTATCCGGACCAGCTGCGCGAGGCGATCAAGTCCGAAGAGAACGAATACCGTCACTACGAGCTGGACGATGTGCATGATGCGAAGGAGACGCATTCGGCAGCAATCATCGAGCTTCAGCAATTCAAACTGCGTCATGGAGACCGGATCGGGGATCGCACGCCGGACATCAAGAAGAACATCGAACAAGCTGTTGCGATCCTGATCTTCATCATGATCCTTGAGGGCGGTTTCAACGCACTTCTGTTCAAGGACGCGCAGTCCAATGGCCTGATGGGCGGCCTGATGATTGCCTTCGGCGTGTCTTCGGTAAATGTCGTGTTTGGCGTGATCGCAGGCTTCTTTGGCCTGCGTTATCTGAACCATCCGGCGCTTCCGGCGAAGATCATGGGCGGTACCATAGCGATGGTCTTCGTCCTGGCCGGCATCTTCCTCAATTTCTTTGTCGCGCATTTTCGCGACGCAGTCGAAACGGGACTGCTTGCGGCGACAGAGGCGGGGACGCTCGGAACCTTCTCAATGTTCTCGATTGCGCCCGGCGACGTCGTCATGTCGATGTTCCCGAACATCTTTGGCCTGGAAAGCTTCCTCGCCCTTGGCCTGCTCTTCATGGGGCTCGCTGTGTTCGGGCTGGCTGTGTATGAAGGCTATGACCGAATTTCCGATCGCTACCCTGGCTATGGCCGTGTCTGGCGCAAGGAGCGCCGCGCCTATGAGCGTCGCCAAGAAGTTCGTAATGGCGTGCGGGATGATCTGTCCGATTACTTCTCTAGCTGCCGTCTGTGGTTTGAAACTCAGCAATCCCGCCACGTCTCAGCCAAGCGTGAGATCGAAAAGGCCATGAACCTGCTCGAAACCCGCCGCGATTATGCGTCTGCGATTGCAGCCCGCGCCGCCGATCAGGAGCGCAGCCTGAAAGTCGCCTATCGTCAGGCCCATCGCCGTGCGCGCAACGCCAATCGTGACCGTCTGGGTGATCAGGCCCCGTGCCCGGAATATTTTAGTGAAATCGTCACACCACAATTGCCGCCGTTCGACTATTCCAAGGAGCGGGATCAGGCGAACAAGGCGATTGCAGCGATTGACAACAATATCAAAGCGCTGAACCAGACCCGCGAATGGCTTGAACAGCACATCCAGCAGGTCCAGAAAGGCCTGTCCTCAATCGAGAAGAAAGTTGCTGACGAAATCGGCAAAGTCCGCGAGGCCAAGGGATCTACGCATGTTCCCGTGGACCAGGCTCGCCGGGCCTAGAAGGAGACATAAGGGATGCCACGTCGCAGAAGTGACAAAGGCCCATGGTTCTGGCGTGGAATGATTGCGCTGATGCTGGGTGTCGTATTTGCCTTGTTCGCCGTTGTGGCGTTCAATCAGCCGCCATCCCTGATGGCTGATTCCAGCTGCCGTATGGACCGCAAGGACCCGGCCCATACGATCATCCTGATCGACCAGTCGGACCCGTTCAATCCGAATGATCTGGATTGGGTCTATGAGTTCGTGGACGCTGAAGCCCGCGCCCTGCCCAAATACGGACGTTTGACGGTCATGACGCCGAACGCGGCAAGCCCTTATGATCCAAAGCTTGTTTACTATGCGTGTTCGTCGGGGAGCGCTGCAGAGGCCAACCCGATCTTCCAGAACCCGAAAATGATCGAGCAAACTTGGCAGACCCAGTTCTATGCGCCGCTTTTGGAGAATGTTGAAGCAGCACTGACCGACACGCGCCAGCCGAGTTCCCCGCTCGTTGAAGCTGTGTACTCGATCGCCGACCGCGCCGATTTCCAGGCTGGTGAAACCAATCGCCGGATCGTGCTGGTCTCCGACCTGATGCAGCATTCGGAAGGGTTCAGCTTTTACCGCCTTGGTGCCGATTATGAGGCCTATCTGGACTCAGATCTGGCCAAGATGAGTCCGGCTCTGGAAAACGTCGATGTCGTTGCCCGTATCGTGCCACGTCAGATCTATGACCTGCCCATGGCCGACGTTAAGGCGTTCTGGCGTGCCTATTTCAGCGAGGCGGGCGCGGATTATGGCTCGGTGAACTGACTTCACCGCCCCTATTTAGGTCTCGCGATCGAGGTTGTTTGGCCCTATTATTGCAAGCTGAAGCCCAAAGAAGGCGCAGTAAAGGGAAGAAACTTATGTTCAACCTCCGCAAAGCAAGTCTGGCCGCGATGGCATCGGCCGCACTGTTGGCCGGGTGTTCGTCGGTTCCCGTGCCTGAGGAAGCTGGCATGGCCAGCGGCGCCAGCGTGGTGACGCCGAAACAGCAGGAATATCTGGCAGCGTTCAACGCGCCGCGCGGGCCGGTTCGTGCGACCCAGACCGGCATTCGCCCCGGATATAATTTTGTCGGCGTCGCCGAAACCGATCTCACCGAAACCCTTGAATGGCAGATCGTTGCGCCGAATGGGGTTGTGGTCGAGCAGGGGCGCACAATTCCCTACGGATTTGACAGCGGCTCCGGCGCCAACGTCCAACTGGTTGTGACCAGCGGACTACGCACGCCAGCGACCAACCTCGTGCTGGTTGTGGAGGGTGTTGGAAAGAGCCATCCATTTGACGTTTCGGAAGATATCTTCCGCGACCTCAAATACGATACGTTGAGATACTTCTACCACAACCGTGCCGGCGTTCCGATTGAATCCGAGCATGCTGGCGGCGAGCAGTGGGCGCGTCCGGCCGGACACGAAAAAGAAGTGCTGACCTGTTTCCATGGCAAGGACATGTACAAGATCAGCTGGCCCCGCTGTGACTATACGCTGGATGTCTCCGGCGGGTGGTATGATGCCGGTGACCAGAGCAAATATGTGGTGAATAGCGGCATCAGCGTCTGGACGTTGCTGAATGCCTATGAGCGCGGCACATCCGGATTTGAGGATGGCGCGACGAACATTCCGGAATCCGGTAACGGCCTGAATGACCTGTTGGATGAGGCGCGCTACAATCTCGACTACATGCTCGCCATGCAGGCGCCTGACGGCTCAGAAGCCGCCATTGTCCAGGGCAACATGAAAGGCAAGTGGCAGACCAAGGCACCGAAGATGACGGATGTATCCGGTATGGTGCATCACAAATCAGGTAATACCGAGTGGCCATCGCTGCCGATGATGCCTCACAAAAACACTGGCCCCCGTGCCCTGTTCGCACCCTCCACGGCGGCGACCCTGCATGTGGCGGCCGTTGGCGCGCAGTGTGCCCGTGTGTTCCGCGGCGTCGATGATGCGTATGCCGACAAATGCCTCGCGGCAGCCAAGCGCGCCTATGCCGCGGCGCAGCGGATTCCAGATGCATATGCCTATGGAAATTTCCCCGGCACAGGGCCCTACGGCTCGACTGATATTCGAGGTGAGTTCTATTGGGCCGCCGCTGAAATGTACGTCACTACAGGCGAAACCGCCTATGCCGATGACCTGAAGACCTATCAGGGCGAGCTGGACGCATGGCCAGTCAGCGGCCTTCAGGAGCCCAACTGGGGCGACACGATGGGCCTCGGTATTCTGTCGTTGGCGCGTGTTGCTCCGGACGAATCCCTGCGGAATGAGGCGGCTGAAGGTTTGCTGCAGACGGCAGATGCGTACCTCACTCAAATTCGGTTTGAAGGATACCAGATCCCCCTCAATCGCGGTGTCTGGCCGTGGGGATCGGTTGGAACTCTGGCCAATCGCGGTCTTATTCTTGGCACTGCCTACGACATGACCGGCAACGTTCAGTATCGCGATGGCGCGTTGGACCTGTTGGATTACATCCTTGGCCGAAACCCCCGCGATATCTCGTACATTTCCGGCCATGGTGAGAATGCCTTCAAGGCTCCGCATCACCGTCATTGGGCCGGCGCACAGTATCGGGGATTCCCGCTTCCGCCTCCGGGCGCTGTGTCGGGTGGACCGAACAACACCAATCCTGCTGGTCCGGTTTCCAGGGCCATTATTGACGAATGCCAGGCCCAGACCTGCTACGCCGACCACGTAGACGCGTATGAGCTGAACGAAGTGGCGATCAACTGGCAGGCGGCAACGTTCTGGCTGGCAGCCTGGGCCGACGACATTGACCGTGCGAAATAAGCGCTAGTCTTCGAAGACGCCGATGACCGGCACATGGTCTGAAGGTTTCTCGAGCTCGCGGGCCTTGCGATAGATCTCTACCGATTGGAGTCTGTCGCAAGCCTGGGGCGAGCAGAGCAGATGGTCGATCCGGATGCCGTGATCCTTTTTGAAAGCGCCGCCCTGATAATCCCAGAACGTGTACTGGTGTGCACGATTATCGGTCAGTTCAAAAGAATCCGCCAGACCCAGATATTTCAGTTTCCGGAATTCTGCGCGCGTCTGGGGCAGGGCGAGTGCGTCGTCCTGCCAGACGGTTTCGTCCCAGCAATCGGCAGGTGTGGGGATGCAATTATAGTCGCCGCAGAGGACGAAGGCTTCGTCCAGCTTGAGCAGCTCACGCGCATGCCGTTCCAGCGCGTCCATCCATTCCATCTTGTAGTCATACTTCGGGCCGGGGGCAGGGTTTCCATTCGGCAGGTATAAACCGCCCACACGGATTGGGGTGTCGCTGAGGATCAGCGCCTCGATATAGCGCGCCTGTTCGTCTTCGATCGTTGGCAACCCTTTGGTCACGTCTTCAATCTCGTGCTTGGAGAGCAGGGCGACGCCATTATAGCTTTTCTGGCCGAGAACAGCGCAATTCCAGCCGCGTTCCTCCAGTTCCAGATAGGGAAACGCGTCGGTCTCGCACTTGATTTCCTGGAGGCAGACGACGTCGCAATTGATGGCGTCGAGGACTTCCAACACTGTGGGAAGCCGTGCCTTGATCGAGTTGACATTCCATGTGGCGATACGCATGGCTGTTCTTTAGCAGCTTCGTTCCATTGTTCCAGCGTGAGCTGCTGTATATATTCAGGGAATTCTTGAAGGAGAGAGGCATGTCGCCAAGCTGGATTCAATTGCTGATCGTCGTGGTCGTTGCCCTCCTTCTGTTCGGTGGACGTGGTCGCATCTCCTCCATCATGGGCGACATGGCCAAGGGTATCGGGGCCTTTCGCAAGGGCCTGAAGGATGAGGAAGAGACCAAATCCGTCGACAATGACGACATGGTCAACGTCACCCCGAAGAAAGACGAGACGAAGGCCTCGTCATAAGCTGCCGAGTGGAGGGCGCTTAGCATGCTGCCCGGAATCGGGTTTTCCGAACTCCTGTTGTTGGGCCTTGCGGCGCTGATCATTGTCGGCCCCAAGGATCTGCCCATGATGATGCGCCGGGTTGGCCAGTTCGTCGGCAAGGGCCGCGCCATGGCACGTGAATTCCAGGCTGCCTTCGAAGATATTGCCCGCCAGAGCGAACTCGACGAGCTCCGCAAAGAGATCGAAGATCTGAAGAAAGACAACACGATGCAGAAGGCGCAGGACGATTTGGCCGCCTTTGAGGCGGACGTGAATTCTGCGGTCATGGAAAAGAGCCCGCCGCCCAAACCCGCCGCGCCGGCAGTGGAAACAGCGTCTGAGCCGAATTCCCAGCCAGCAACACCACCGGCCTCGCCGAAAACCGGGGATGATGCTGCGTGACCCACGTGCCGCCGAAGGACGAACAGCCAGACTTCACCGATGATGAAGTCGAGGCGAGCCGGGCTCCGCTGCTGGAGCATCTGGTCGAGCTGCGCGCGCGCCTGATCAAGGCTTTGCTGGCGCTGTCGGTCGCCTCGATTGTCTGCTTCTTCTTCGCCGAGCCGATCTATGACTTCCTGCTGGCGCCATTTGCGCGCGTGGCCGAAGGCATTCGCGGGGCGCCGCTGGAGTTGATCTTTACTGGCCCGATGGAGTTCTTCTTTGCCAAGCTGAAACTCGCCGTATTCGCCGGCATTTTCCTGTCCTTCCCGTTTATCGCCTGGCAGGTCTACCAGTTCGTGGCACCGGGCCTTTACAAGAATGAGCGCGGGGCCTTCTGGCCGTATCTGGTCTTTGCACCCTTGCTGTTCACGCTCGGCGCGGCGTTTGTCTATTTCCTGATGCTGCCCATGCTGGCGCGGTTCTCGGTGTCGCAGGAGAATATCGACAGCACGGTCGCAACCATCAAATTATTGCCCCGCGTATCGGAATATCTCTCGCTGGTAATGGCGTTGATGCTGGCCTTTGGCCTGTCGTTCCAGCTGCCGGTGATCCTCAGCCTGCTGGGGCGGATCGGGATCGTTTCCTCTGACGCGCTCGCCAAGGGTCGGAAATATGCCATTGTCGGCATTCTCTGCTTCGCGGCCTTCTTCACCCCGCCCGATGTAATCTCGCAGATACTGCTGACCGTTCCAGTCCTGATGCTCTACGAAATCTCCATCTGGTGCGTGAAACTGATCGAGAAGAAGCAGGCCGAAGAGGATGCTGCGAGGGAATAAGAAATTGTGCGGCGATTTCCCCGAGCAGGCCCACGATGAGTGCTGGGTGCGGCTCCACGTCCCAATTTCCCAAAATGCCTAAGCATATCCCCCGGTTGCAGGCAGGCCCGGCGCGGATTAGAGCAATGACCGACTGATCAGACAGGACCACGCACATGTTCGACATCCGCGCCATCCGCGAAAACCCCGAGGCTTTCCGCGCCGCCTGGAACCGGAAGAAGCCAGAGCTTGGCAATGTGGTGGACGATATTCACGCGCATGACGCGGCCCTGCGCACGGCTGTCACGGACAAGCAGGAAGCGGAAAAGCTGCGCAACGAGACCTCCAAGCTGATTGGCCGGGCCAAAGCCTCGGGCGATGAGGCGGAGTTCGAGCGCCTGCGCAAGGTCGTGGCCGACGCCAAGGACACGATTGAAGCGGCGGGCGAACAGGAAGAAGCCGCCCGCAAGCTGCTCGACGATCTGCTCTATGGCCTGCCGAACATTCCGCTGGCCGAAGTGCCCGAAGGCCAGGACGAGGACGGCAATGTCGAGCAGGCCCGCTGGGGCGAGCCGAAAACCTATGATTTCGAGGTGAAGGACCATGCCGATCTCGGCGAAGCCCTCGGCATGATGGATTTCGAAACTGCGGCCAAGATGAGCGGCGCACGTTTTGTTTTGCTGAAAGGCAAGCTCGCGCGCTTCGAGCGTGCGCTTGCCGCTTTCATGCTGGACGTGCAAACCGAAGAGCATGGGTACACGGAATGCTCGCCGCCGCTGCTAGTCAAAGATCAGGCGCTCGTTGGCACAGGGCAGTTGCCAAAGTTCGACGAAGACTTGTTCAAAGTCACGGGTATCGATTCAAAAACCATGGCATACCTGATTGATCGGTATGGTGCGAAACACGCCGAAATTTTGGCTGAAGTAGAGAAACTCGAGTCGAAATTTTACCTCATCCCCACCGCTGAAGTTCCGCTGACAAACATTGTCCGCGACAGCATCATCGAGCCCGGCGAACTGCCGAAACGGTTCACCGCTCATACGCCTTGCTTCCGCTCTGAAGCGGGTAGCGCGGGACGCGACACGAAGGGCATGATCCGGTTGCACCAGTTCAACAAGGTCGAGATGGTCTCGGTCGTCGCGAATGAGGAAGAGGGGCTGGCCGAACTCGAGCGCATGACCGAATGCGCCGAGGCCATCCTGAAAAAGCTCGACCTGCCATTCCGCCGCATGCTGCTCTGCGCAGGCGATATGGGGGCAGGGGCACGCAAGACCTATGACCTCGAAGTCTGGTTGCCGAGCCAGGACACGTATCGCGAAATCAGCTCATGCTCCTATTGCGGCGACTATCAGGCCCGCCGCATGAGCGCACGCTATCGACCGGAAACTGGCGCCAAGCCCGAATTCGTCCACACGCTGAACGGCTCCGGCCTCGCGGTCGGCCGCACGCTCGTGGCAATCCTCGAAAACTATCAGAATGAAGACGGCTCCATCACCGTCCCGGAAGCCCTGCGCAACTACATGGGCGGCCTTGAGGTGATTTCGGCATGAGAATCCTGCTGACCAATGATGACGGCATCAACGCGCCGGGCCTTGCTGTGCTGGAAGACATTGCGCGGGAAATTTCTGACGATGTCTGGATCGCCGCGCCGGAAGAGGAACAGTCCGGCAAGGGCCGCGCCATTTCGCTGACCCATCCGGTCCGTACGCGCGAAGTGGGCGACAAGGCCTGGGCCGTGGCGGGCACGCCGTCCGACTGCGTCCTGCTGGCGACGCACAATCTGATGCCGGAAAAGCCGGACCTTGTGCTGTCCGGCGTCAATCGCGGCCAGAACATTGCCGAGGATACCAGCTTCTCCGGCACGATCGCGGCGGCGCTGTTCGGTATGCAGCTCGGCATTCCGTCCATCGCCCTCAGCCAGTCGCAGAGCTTCCGCGAGCGCGGCTCCCTGCCTTGGGACACCGCCCGGGCTTGGGGCAGCAAGGCGATCAAGCCGCTGATCGAGCATGGTTGGCCTGGCGATGCGGTGATGAATGTGAACTTCCCGGATGTTGAGCCCGATGAGGTGAAGGGCATCCAGATCACCCGTCAGGGCTTTCGCGACGAATCGATCATCCATACCGACCGCCGCGAAGACCTGCGCGGCAATGATTATTACTGGATCGGGTACAAGGGCAAACTCTCCAAACCGGATGCTGGCACCGATTTGCGGGCGATCTATGACGGCTATGTCTCCATCTCCCCGCTTCATGTGGACTTGACGCATGAAGTATTCCTCCGGACGCTGCGGGAGCTATGGAAGACCTGATCACCGATCCATTCCGTGCCGCCCGACTTGTCCTGCGCTTGCGTCAGGAGGGGGTCACGGATGATGGCGTGCTGAGAGCGATGGAAACGGTCGACCGGGGAGCCTTTGTCGATGATCCCGCCCTGAAAGACCTTGCCTTTGCTGACTGCGTGGTGCCCATCCCGTGCGGCCAGACAATCCCGCGCCCGGCGGCGACCGGGCAATTGCTTCAGGCGCTGGGCCTCGGCCGCGAGCGCAAGGCGCGTCTTCTGGTGATTGGCATGGGGTCTGGATATATCGCCGCATTGGCCGGTCAGCTTGCCGCGGATGTGTTTGGCGTCGAGCGGTACAACAAGCTGACCGATCATGCGCGCCAACGGATTGTGAGCCTTGGCCTCGACAATCTTGCGGTGCGCTACGGCGATGGCCTGCTCGGCTGGGCTGAACGCGGGCCATATGACCGCGTCCTCATCACGGGGCTAGTGGATGCGATCCCCCAGGCTCTGTTCGACCAGCTCAAGCCCGGCGGATTGGTGATCACACCGATGCAACACGAAGGGCGCCAGCAGATTGCGCGGATGGCGCGCGACGGCACAACTGAATGGTTCGGCCTGTCGCATGAGTTGGCGCCTATGGTGCCGGGAAGTTCCCAGGCGCTATAGTTGCAGTGGTTTCATCTGCAGGGCTTGTTTGCCAATGCAACTGCCCACAGCTATAGGAGCAACACATTTTCAGGGGTCTATGGGAGAGAACCAAATGCTGACCAGACTTGCCACGCTGACCGCAGGCGCCGCCATTGTAACACTGCCGGCCTTGGCGCAGGCCGCGCCAAGCGCGTCGGGTCCGAGCATCATGAGCCAGGTGCTACTGTTCCTGCCGCTGATCCTGATCTTCTACTTCCTGCTGATCCGCCCGCAGCAACAGCGCGCGAAGAAGCACAAGGCCCTGATCGAGAACATCAAGAAGGGCGATACGATCGTCACGTCCGGCGGCATCGTCGGCAAGGTGACCAAGGCGGGCGACGAGGAAGTCACGGTCGAACTGGCCGAAGGCGTTCGCGTCCAGATCATCAAGCAGATGGTGATCGACGTTCGTGGCAAGAACCAGCCTGTCGCCGCCAACGATTAAGGGCCTGCAGGGCCCGCTTGCGGCCCTTCGCATGACAAGGAATTCCGCATGCTTCAGTTTCCACCTTGGAAGGTCGCGCTTGTTCTTCTGACACTGGCATGGGGTGTCGTCATGGCGCTGCCGAATGTCGTGAACATGGATGATGCGCCGGGTTTCATGCCCAAAAAGGGCGTTAATCTCGGCCTAGACCTTCAGGGCGGCGTTTACCTGATGATGGAAATCAATCCAGACGAGGTGATTGCCAACCGTCTGGAAGTGTTTGCCGGTGATGTGCGCAGCGCGTTTACCAATGTGACGCCGTCCGAGCGTATTGGCCATCTGCCAGACGTGAAGGGGCGCCAGCTGGAGATTACGCTGACGCGTCCTGACGCCGAAGGCAACTTCCCGATGGACGAGGCGCTCCGTCGTATGCGCAAGCTGAACGGCAATGTGGAAGGCGCGATTGGCGGCGCGAAGACGTACGAAATCGAACAGCTCGGCACAGACCGGATTCTCGTCACGGTTCCCGCCGCATCAGAAGAAGCGTTGATGAAAGACGCGCTGGGCAAGACGATGACCATCGTTCGTCGCCGCGTCGATCCCGACGGTGTTTCCGAAATCTCGATCACGCCGCAGGGCAATGACCGGATCATTCTTGAGGCGCCAGGCGAGCCCGACCCGCAACGCTTGAAGGATTTGCTCAGCCGTGACGGCAAGATGACGTTCAATCTTGTTGATGACAGCCCATCCGCGATCACCTCGGCGCAGGCAGGCGTGGCGCGCGCGGGCTATCGCTTGCTGGAAGGGCCGACGACCGGGGCGCTGCTTGTGCGGAACATTCCGGAAGTGACCGGCGCAGATATTGCCAACGCAGCGCAAGGTTTTGACGAAGGTAACCGGCCACAGATTACGTTCCGCCTCAACAGCAATGGCGCCCGGAAATTCTACGACACGACCCGCAACAATTCCGGCAAGCTTTTTGCGATTGTTCTGGATGATGTGATCATGTCAGCGCCGCGCATCAATGAACCGATCCCCGGCGGCAATGTTCGCATCACGGGTGATTTCACCCAGGAAGAGGCTCAGGACCTTGCCGCGATCATCGAGGCTGGTGAAATGCCAGCCAAGGTCCAATTCCTGGATCAGCGCACGGTCAGCGCCACGCTGGGGCATGACTCCATTCGCGCCGGTACACGTGCATCCATGATCGGCCTCGCGCTTGTGGCGATCTTCATGATCATTGCTTATGGCCTGATGGGAGGTTTTGCCGTTGGCTCGCTTGCGGCGAACATCGTTCTGATTCTTGGGGCGCTCTCTGGGCTCGGCGCTACGCTGACCCTGCCGGGTATCGCAGGCATCATCCTGACCATCGGTATGGCGGTCGACGCCAACGTGCTCGTGTTTGAACGTATCCGCGAAGAACAACGCAATGGGCGCTCTCCCCTCACGGCCGTTCAGGCCGGGTATGAACGTGCCTTTTCGACCATTCTCGATGCGAACGTTACAACCCTGATCGCCGCCATCATTCTCTACCTGCTCGGTTCAGGACCGGTGAAAGGCTTCGCCGTGACGTTGGCCATCGGTATTGTCACATCGGTGTTCACCGCCTTTGTCGTGACCCGCTGGTTCACGGTCATGTGGTTGAAAACCTTCCGTCCCAAGAAGCTCGCGGTCTAGGCCCGGAGGAGATACGATATGCTACTCAAATACTGGCCCCAAAAGACCAATCTGAGCTTCATGAACCTTCGCCTGATTGGCGCAGTTGTCTCAGCGGTGCTGATTGCATCTTCCATCTTCTTCCTCGCGATGCGGGGTCTCAACTTCGGTGTCGACTTTGCCGGTGGAACAGTGATGGAGCTGGAGCAGACGGACACAATAACTGTGGAAGGTGTGCGTCAGGCGATGCCACTCAACGCCGATGTGAACAGCGCGGTCGGCACCGATGCTCGCAGTATCGTGGTCGTGAAATACGGCGAAGCAGATGCGTCCATTCTCGGGGAAGAATTTCAGGCGCTGTCTGCCACCGACCAGGCCGAACGCGCAACGGGCGCGACCAACGAACTGGTGACAGAAACGCTGAAAGAGGCGCTGGGCATAACTGACGAGCAGATACTCCGCAACGACTCGGTGGGCCCCAAGGTTTCGCAGGAATTGTTTAGGGACGGGATCACGGCGCTGATTGCAGCCCTTGCGCTGATGCTGGTCTATATCTGGTTCCGGTTCGAGTGGCAGTTCTCGGTCGGCGCCGTGGCGGCGCTCGCACATGACGTGATCATCACGCTCGGCGTGTTTGCGTTCCTTCAGATGGAATTCAACCTGACCACTATTGCGGCCCTGCTGACAATCATTGGTTACTCGATGAACGACACGGTCGTTGTGTTTGACCGGGTGCGTGAAGAGAAGCGCAAGTATAAGAAGATGGCCGACAAGGAGGTTATCGACCTTGCGCTGAATGGCACGCTATCCCGGACCTTGCTCACCTCTGGCACGACCCTGTTGGCTTTGATGGCGATCTTCTTTCTGGGCGGTCCAGTCCTGCGCGGCATGAGCTTCGCGTTGATCTGGGGCGTATTTATCGGGACGTACTCGTCCATCTTCATCGCCTCGACCATCGTTCTGGCGTTGGGCATGGATCTCAACAAGAAACCGATTGAGGATGTTCCAGGCTTTCAGGGCTGAACGCGCCTGTCCCCGGCCTAATTGTCCAGGACGATAACCTTGTCCATCAGCGCGTCGATGGCTTGTTGTGGCGTATCGCTGTGAACCAGTGATGCACGGAAGCCTTCCGGTGTGAACTTGCCGTCGATGATGTGTTCCATCAGTTCGAAGAAGGGCGACCAGAATCCGTCTTCGTCGAGGAAGGCCATTGGCTTGGCATGCAGGCCGAGGCGTGCCCAGGACAAGATTTCGACAGCCTCTTCCAGCGTTCCGATACCACCTGGCAAAACGATGAAGGCATCAGACTCATCAAACATCATCTGTTTACGGGTGTGCATATCGTTGACGATGCGATGCTCAACATCCTCGTAGATGCGTTCCTTGTTGAGCAGGAAGCGTGGCATGATGCCCAGCACATCGCCTGCGGACTCATGGGCTGATCGCGCGCAGGCCCCCATCAGGCCAACGCCGCCTCCGCCATAGACGAGGCGGATATCGCGTTTGGCCAATTCGCGGCCCAATTCTTCGGCCAGCTTGATATAGCCCGGCTGAACATCGTCGGACGCGCCGCAATAAACGCAGATGGATTTGATATTCGTCATGCGGGGTTCACCTTTCATACCTGCCTCAGCGAGGCGTGCCGTTGCCCTATATGGGGCCTCGTATTCCTCGACCAGTGACAATTTCAGGACGTTTCGCTGTTCGGCGCAACATGCAGGGTTTGCTGATCTGTCATTTTGTTCCCATATGCGGGCGATGACGAATCCTCACGCTGCCGCCGCTGACCATGACAAGATCGAAAGCGCTGATGGCGGGATCGGCGCCTCCATTCTGCGAATCCTGAAGCTGCTCGCGCGGCCGGAACTGTCGAAATGGCGGCCAATCATGGTGATCGCAATCTTGATCACACTCGCTGCTTCGGTGTTGGAAGTGATTTCGCCCTTGCTGCTGGGACACGCGATCAACCGCGCTGTTCCGGAAGGTGGCGAAGCGGCGGCCTTCGGCGCGGCCGCATATTGGCTCGCGGTCGGGATTGGTGTCCGCTTTCTTGCTGCGGCCATGCCGCAGGTGCGCGACTGGCTGTTTTCTCCCGTCAGTCAGGACGCACAACGCGTCGCCAGCGTGGACGCTTTCGGGCATGCGCAGTCTCTTTCTCTGAACTTCCACCAGACTCGGCGGACCGGCGCACTCAATCGGGTCATCGAGCGCGGTGCCAGTGCCATCGACTATTTGATTCGCTTCCTCGCCTTCAATATAGGGCCGACCTTCGTGCGGCTGGTGCTTGCCTCCATCGCGCTCGGCGTCGCTTATGATTACCGCCTGTCCCTGATCGCGGTCTTCACGATCATCATCTATGTCATCGCCACGGTAATCATCACCGAATGGCGCGTGCGCCAGCGCCGCCGAATGAATGAAGCCGACACGCATTTCCGAGCGACCTCTGTCGACATTCTGACAAATTTCGAAACCGTGAAGGCTTTCGCTGCAGAACGCCGCGAAACCGGCCGGTTCAACGACGCGATGCGCAATTACAATCATCGGTATGTCGATGCTGTCCGGTCCATGTACGTCCTGAACGCAACGCAAGCGGTGGTAATGAATGCAGGCTTGTTGGCGGTGCTCGTCCTGTCGGCCTGGAATGTCATTCAGGGAACCATGTTGGTCGGCGACCTGACAGCCGTCATGCTGATGCTGCTGTCACTCTATGCGCCGCTGAATATTCTCGGTTGGGCCTGGCGCGAGATCAAGCAAGGCGCGGTGGACCTCGAAAAGCTCTACGGGCTGCTCGCCATGAAAACCGAAGTGGCGGATGCGCCAGATGCGATGCCATTGTCGAAGCCGACTGGGCATGTCGAATTCCGCAATGTGGGTTTCAATCATGAAGGCCGTGCAGTTGGCGTGCAGGATGTCAGTTTTGACTTGCTGCCCGGCCGCAAGGTTGCGTTTGTCGGCACATCTGGGGCGGGAAAGTCGACGCTGCTTAAGCTCCTGTTCCGCTTCTACGATGTCGATCAGGGCAGCGTGTTGGTCGATGGGCATGATGTGAGATCGCTGACACAGGAATCCCTGCGCAAGGCGCTTGGGCTCGTGCCTCAGGACGTTGTTCTGTTCAATGACACGATCCGGTCCAACATCGCTTACGCTCGTCCCGATGCCAGCGACGAGGAGCTGCGGGATGCTGCGCGCCGGGCGCAATTACTCGATTTCATCGAATCGCTGCCCGATGGTTGGAAAACACGCGTTGGCGAGCGAGGCTTGAAACTGTCTGGGGGTGAGAAGCAGCGCGTGGGAATTGCCCGCGTGATTCTGGCCGATCCGTCCATCCTCGTGCTGGACGAGGCCACGTCAGCGCTGGACAGTGCGACGGAAGAGGCCGTGCAAGACGCGCTTGAGGATGCCGCCGAGGGGCGTACGACATTGATGGTCGCCCACCGCCTGTCTACTGTGAAATCTGCTGACGAGATCATCGTTCTCGATGCCGGGCGAGTGATTGAGCGCGGCACACATGCAGACCTGCTGGCAAAAGGCGGCAAATATGCTGATATGTGGGAAAGACAGGCCAAGAGCGCGGAGATCGCGCTCGCTGCGGAATAGAAAAGGCTGGCGGGCATGACCGAAGACCTCGAACGGAAGACGACGCCCTGGATGACCGGCGGGCTCGATTGGGAGGGCGTTGCGGCTGCGTTGGCCTCCCTTCTGGTCGGCCTGTTGCTAAGTTGGGTCTGGGATCCACTCTTCTGGGTTGGGTTTGCCGGGATGATCGCTGCCTTGATGGCGGCGCGCTGGGCCAAGCGAACCGCGCCAGATCTTGCCAGCGGCATTGTGGCGCCGTGCGATGGGGTGGTGGTATCAGTGACCCCAGCCGATCCGCCGGGCGAATTGCGCATGGCCGGCGCGGAAACTACACGCATCCGGATATCTTCGTCGCCGGCCACAACGAACCGACTCTACGCGCCGATTGCTGGCAGTCTGGAAAGCCTCATTACGGAAGACGGCGAACAAACTGTCCCATTTGCCATGCGCCCAGATGCAGACGGATTGGCGATTTCATACCTGTTGTTTGAAAGCCGTGCACAGCAGGTAGGTGTGCGCATCGCGACAGGCGGTCTTGGCCCACGTCAGGAATTGGAAGCTGAATCGGGCGATATCATGCGACTTGGACGCGTGTTCGGAAAACGACGGCTGGGCGGCTGGTGCGATGTGTATGTTCCGGCCAAAGCCGGCCAGTTGATTTGGCCTGGCCAGACATTGATCGGGGGGGAAACCGTGCTGGGCCGTCTGGAATCCGATCGCGACGAAGGCTCTTTCGAAACGATGTCGGGAGAGGCAGGTGAATTGCCATTAGGCGTGACGGAGGATGAATCGGTCGAGGAGGACGATTATCCGGAGCCCGACGAGGCAGATACACCTGACGATCCCGCTGTTATGCTGGCGCGGTTGAAGGAAGCCACCAAGAACAAACCTGAAGACTAGTCTTCCTGCTTTGGCGCATCGCGATTCATCCACGCGAAGATCGGCTTGAACGGGATGATCCAACCGATTCCTGCGAATACGTAGAACAGCATTTCAGCCCATTTCGGCCAACCTGAGACAATCGGACCGACTGAGCCGACCATGATAATCCAGCAGACCATGAAGGCCAGCAGGATCAGGCTCGCGACAATTTTCCTGGTCGGATAGCTCATGGGTATGTCTCTCAACTGCACATGCGACTTTGCCGCCTCTTGCGCGGGCGTCTGCTTGGATCATGTATCTCGCATGAGCGAAACGTCAAAAGTCAGCCCCTCCGCTACCTGGATCCGCCGCTGGCTGATCCTTGTCGGTCTGATGGTCTATGCCATGATCCTGATTGGTGGTGCCACACGCCTGACGGATTCCGGCCTTTCCATCACTGAATGGAATCCGGTCAGTGGTGCGCTGCCGCCGCTCTCAGAAGGTGCGTGGCAAACCGAGTTCGCGAAATACCAGCAAACCGCTGAATACCAGTTCGTCAATCAGGGCATGTCCATGGCGGAGTTCCAGAAAATATTCTGGTGGGAGTGGGGGCATCGCTTTTTTGGGCGCATGATCGGCTTGGTGGCTGTTGCGGGTTTTGCGGTCTTTGCCGTTCGCGGTTGGCTGACCAAACATCTCACTTGGCATCTGATCGCATTGATCGGACTCGGTGGTCTGCAGGGCGCCATAGGCTGGTGGATGGTGGCCAGCGGCATTGGCGAGACCACGCGCGTGGACGTCGCGCCTTATCGGTTGATGACCCATTTCACACTTGCGCTGTTGATTATCGCCTACGTCACTTGGCTCTGGCACGATCTTGGCAAAGAGCGCCGACCGGCGGTAGCTGGGCTCACCCGAAGCATCGCCGTAATACTTCTGGTCGCGATTTTCATCCAGATGGCTGCCGGCGCCTTGGTTGCCGGCCTTGATGCGGGCCGGTCCTACAATGATTGGCCGTTGATGGCGGGAGAGCTCGTTCCGTCACACTATGTGGAAGAAGGCCTCGGTGCGCGCAGCCTGTTTGAAGGCCGCGCTGCAACGCAATTCAATCACCGCATTCTGGCCTATGCCATCTGGGCCGGATCATTGGCATCCGCCTGGGCGTTCCGGAGCACGCCACTGCGACAGGAATTTCGTTGGCTGGCTGTGCTCGTGACCCTACAGGCAGTGTGGGGAATTCTCACGCTTGTGCACGCCGCCCCGATGAACCTGGCTCTGGTTCATCAGGGTCTTGGCGTAATCGTTACGCTGATGGCAGTGCGTCTTGTCTGGCAATCGCGTGGGACGTCTAGCGAGAATCGTCCAGCGTAAGGGGGCTTGGATCGACGAATACGGCCTGATGCTGGTCCGGGGCGGTTTCGCCCGCGATGACAATCACACCGCCTGGATATCCACCACTCATCATCGTGCCCATGGCGGCCATCGCATCCGGTGCATCTGGCGCAATAACGGTAATGCCATCCCGAACGGTGATTTCGGTGTTGGTCATGCCCAAATCTGTTGAGACCTGAAGCCCACTGCCGTCTTCGATGGAGAGCAGGGCATCAAAATCGCCACGTGTGAGCGACGCTGCGCTTTTGGCACGCGGGGAGGCAACCAGTGTGTCGCTCGTATAGGCGCAGGACCTGATCCCAAAATCTGTGAAGGTCGATTCGCTGGCATCCCAGGAAAACTCGCCATTCTCTTCCCGCACGATGCCGGTCTGAAGTACGCGATCATTGGTCGAGGTCCAGTAAGCCACTCGCATGATACCGGCTGCCCGCATCGGACCGGAGCAAACGCCGGCAATGGAGCTCGTATTTGGAACGGGCAGGTCGACCTGAGCCGGGGCGAGGAGGCCTTCGCCGTAAAGATATGCTTTCAACTGGCCCTCGCGGGTGATTCCCGGGAATATGGTCACCGTACTGCCGCCAAGCGTGGCGCTCTGGCCGCTGGCGAGGTCAGTGAGCCTGAAGTTGGCAGGTTCCCCCAGAATTTCGCCATTCATATTGAACAATTGCAGGCCGCCGCGCTCATAGGCGACTGCCAGCAGGCCTCCGAGGCCTCCGGAGAGCGCCACAGCGTTCACTTTGCCTTCCAGTGGGCGCGTGGACCATACAGCGGGAAGCTCCACACCAGCAGCGATTTCAGAGGCAGAAGCCGGTACTTCGGGGGCTTCGGCTTTCTTCGAGCATCCAACTGCTGTAAAAAGCAGGGCGAGGCCAAGCCCTGCGTTGACAACCGGGGAAGTGGCGCTTAAACGCCAGCGCTTGAATTGCATTCCATGAACTCCGAAAGCGAGAGGCTCTTAGTAGAGCGATGAAAACCTATAACGCACCAGCCAACGTAGAGCACAACTGGGTCGTGATCGACGCGACCGATGTCGTCGTCGGACGCCTTGCTTCATATGTCGCCAAGCGCCTGCGCGGCAAGCACCGTGCTGACTTTACACCTCACATCGATACGGGCGATCACGTCGTCATTATCAATGCTGACAAGGTGAAATTCACCGGTCGCAAGATGACGGACAAAGTGTACTATCGCCACACCGGTTATCCGGGCGGCATCAAGTCCACGACGCCGGAAAAAATCCTCAATGGTCGTTTCCCTGAGCGCGCGCTTGAACTCGCCGTGAAGCGGATGATGCCAAAAGAAAGCCCGCTGGCCCGTAAGCAGTTCTCGAAACTGCACGTGTATGGCGGCGCGGAGCACCCACACGAGGCCCAGAAGCCCGACACTGTCGACTTCAAAGCCATGAACCGCAAGAACATCAAGGCGGCCTGATCAACATGACTGACACTGCAAACTCCCTCCAGGATCTTGGCGCCATGTCCGGCGCAACCGAAGCTGAAGCTCCGGCTGCTCCAATCGAGCCGAAGATCGACGCTCAGGGCCGTGCTTACGGCACCGGTCGCCGCAAAGAGGCCGTCGCCCGCGTCTGGATCAAGCCCGGCACTGGCAAGATCACGATCAATGGTCGCGATCAGGAACAGTACTTCGCGCGCCCTGTGCTGCGCATGGTAATTGCTCAGCCACTGGTCGAAGCTGGCCGCGAAGGCGAGTTTGACATCATTGCAACTGTGAAGGGCTCCGGCCTTTCCGGTCAGGCAGGCGCTGTGCGTCACGGCCTGTCGCGTGCCCTCGTCAACTACGAGCCAGGCCTGCGCGCCGTGCTGAAGCCATTCGGCTTCATGACCCGCGACCCACGCGTTGTCGAACGCAAGAAGTATGGTCGTGCGAAAGCACGCCGCAGCTTCCAGTTCTCGAAGCGCTAGGCCGCACACCGAATATCATTATTCAGGCGGGCGCTTCGGAAACGGAGCGCCCGTTTTGTTTTGTCCGGAATCGGGAACACACAGATTATGCTGCCCAAAGTATTCATTGATGGCGAAGCCGGCACGACCGGCCTTCAGATTGCCGAGCGACTGTGGGCTCGCACGGACCTTGAGCTGATTTCCATTGATCCGGACAAGCGCAAGGACAATATCGAGCGTGCGCGCCTGATGGATGCATCCGACGCGGTCATCCTCTGTTTGCCCGATGATGCAGCGCGTCTTGGGGTGTCCCTCGTGAACAGTCCGAACACGGTGATCATCGACGCATCTACAGCGCACCGGGTTGCGAGTGGATGGACTTACGGATTTCCGGAAATGGACAAGGGGCAGCGCGCCGCGATCCAGGCGTCCCGGCGGATCTCCAATCCAGGCTGCTATCCCACAGGTGTGATTGCGCTGTTGCGTCCGCTGGTCTCAAAATGGCTGGTGCCAACCTCTTGGCCCATCGTGGTCTCTGCTGTGTCGGGCTATACTGGCGGCGGCAAGGCCATGATCGCCGAGTTCGAGGATGAGGCGTCCGAAACGTACTCTGAAGACAATCACCGCATCTATGCGATGGGACAGAAGCACAAGCATCCCCCTGAGATGAAGAAATATTCCCGGCTCGAGCACGCTCCCGTCTTCATGCCGTCAGTGGGGCGTTATGCGCAGGGTATGATCGTTGAAATCGGCCTGCCGCTCTGGGCCATTCCGGGTAAGCCACGCCGTGCGCAAATTCACGCGGCACTGACCTCAGCCTATCAAGGCGAGCGATTTGTAAGTGTGGCCTCCCTCGCAGACTGCGATGCCTTGAAGGGTGTTGAGCCAGAGGCCTGCAACGGAACCAATCGGATCGATCTGTTTGTCTTCGGCACGGATGACGAGGCGCGACTTGTGGCGCGTTTTGACAATCTCGGTAAGGGCGCTTCTGGCGCGGCGGTTCAGAACCTCAATATTGCGTTGGGGCTGGACGAGGATGCCGGATTGACGGCTTGAGCTTACTTGAGCCTGATATCCTCAAGACGAACTCTGGCATAAGTGCCCGGCGCAGCGCCGAGGCCCATGTCCTTTGGCTGCTTCGCAATGACTTTGCGACCGGACTTCGGCCGTAGCCAGTCCCACCAGGTCGGCCACCAGGAGCCTGCATGCTCCTCCGCACCTTCGAGCCATTCCGCGCCAGTTTCTGGCAGCGCGCCATTATTGGTCCAATGGCAGTATTTTCCGGAATCCGGGTGGTTCACTACGCCGGCGATGTGGCCTGAGGCGGCGAGGATGAAATTGGTCTTGCCGCCAAATACCTTGGCGGTGCGGTAGACACTTTCCATGGGGCAGATGTGATCGTCGCGGCTGGCCTGCACCATGATCGGGATATCGACCTTTTGCAGGTCCACTGTTTCGCCGAGCACCTTGAACTTGCCGCGTGCGAGCTTGTTCTCTGCGTAACAGTCCTTGAGGTATCTGCGGTGTACCTTGCCCGGAATATTGGTCTGGTCAGCGTTCCAATACAGCAAATCGAACGGCCGCGGCTCCTTGCCCAGCATGTACTGGTCAATGACGTAGCGCCAGACCAGATCAATCGGGCGTAGCCAGTTGAAGGTTTCGTACATCATCGTTCCAGGCATGATGCCGTCATGTTCCTCGATGATGGAGTCGATATAGGCGCGGCCATTATCGTCGGTGAAGACTTTCAGGTCTCCGGCTAGGCTGAAATCGGACTGGGATGCAAAGAAGGTGGCTGACTTGATACGGTCGTCGCCGCTGGCAGCCATGTGGCCGAGGGCTGAAGAGAGTAGGGTGCCCCCGATACAATACCCGACTGTATTGAGGCCCTTCTGCCCAGTCGCCTGAAGCGTGGCTTCGACGGCGGCATAGATGCCATTCTTCACATAGTCGTTCCACGTGTAGTCGCGGGTCACTTCGTCGGCCGAGCGCCACGAGACGACAAAGACTGACAGGCCCTTGTCTAGCAGCCAGCGGATCATCGAGTTTTCTTCGCGCAAATCGAGGATGTAGAATTTGTTGATCCAGGGCGGGAAGATCAGCAACGGACGCGCATGGGTCTGCTCGCCAGTTGGTTTGTACTGGATCAGTTCGATCAAATCATTCCTGAAAACAACTTCACCGGGCGCCGTCGCGATGTTCTCGCCGAGTTTGAACGGCGTCTCGTCAGTTTGGGTGATGTAGAGTTTGCCATTGCCCCTTTTTACATCGTCGCGAGCCATCCGGATGCCTGCCAGCACGCTCTCACCGCCACTTTCGAAGAAGGTGCGCAGGGCCTGCGGATTGCTGCCGAGATGATTGGTCGGCGCGAGACTGTCGGCCAATTGCTGGCTGAAGAATTTTGCGCGCAAGTGAATATTGTCCGGCAGGTCGTCTTTCACATGATCGGCCAAGCCCATCAGCCATTTGGCATTGAGGTCATAGGCTTTGCGGATAAATTTGAAGCCGGGATTGCGATCCCATTCAAGGTCGGAAAAACGTTTGTCCCGGACCGCATTGGCGGCGCCGGTCATGCCTTCCAGTGCCATTTCCTGCCACAGCTCCATCCAACCCTGCATGAGTTGCATGTTGGCGTTCATCAATGCAACGGGGTTCTTCGCGAAGCCCTGGCCCACGGCTTGGAAAGCTTCGCCCACACCCATAGGGTCGCCATTCGTCACAGTGCCGAGTGGCCCGGATCCTGACAGGACATCTAGCAACAGGGCGTGAGATTCGGTATTGGCCAGCGCCAGCGTGGTCAGCAGGGACTGCATTTGCATGGGGTTTTGCTGGGCGAGAATCTCGGCGAGCAGTGGCTGGCTGTCTTTATTGTTCTTGCGGTCGACCATTCGTCCCAATATCGCCTTGTTTAGCCGCCTCTAACTATTCTACGGAATAATTGTGATTTAATGAGTTTAACCATGAAAAACACGGCGATTCCCCTGACAAGTGTATGTTGCCTGCTATTGGCAGCATGTACGGGGTCGTTTTCGAAGGTTCGGACCGCCATCGACCAGGCACCGGACTGGTATGATGCGCGCCGTGTGGAAATTCGTGGCGAAGGCTATCCCGAGATTGTCGATATTCCGACAATTGAAAAGGGGAATACACCGGGGCAAACACTCGAAACATCGAAAGCGCGCGGCGCTGAGTTGCGCGCAGTATTTGCGGAAAACGCGCGAGCGGTCGCGCCCGCAAATGCCGCCGCCGAGATCGAAGACCTCAGGGAATCGGTTCGGCGCGGATTTGCGGGCTTTGAGGCCAACTCCAACTTCCTGACGGATGAGGAGATTGAGGCCATACGATCCGCTTTTGATGTTCCACGAGTTACGAGGGGCCTACGGGCCGCCAACAGATGAATACAGATTTCCACAAGATCCGCCGACTTCCCCCATACGTTTTCGAACAAGTGAACCGCACCAAGGCGGCGCTGCGCGCGCAAGGTGCGGATATTATCGATCTGGGTATGGGCAATCCCGACATGCCAACGCCAGAGCATATAGTCGACAAACTGTGCGAGACGGCCCGTCGCCCTGACGTGAATGGCTACTCTGCTTCGCGCGGTATCAAGGGCCTGCGCCGCGCTGTGACCAATTACTACCAGCGTCGCTTCGATGTGTCCCTCGATATGGACCGGGAAGTCATCGTGACGCTCGGATCCAAGGAGGGGTTTGCGAACCTCGCTCAGGCCATCTCGGCGCCGGGCGATGTCATTCTTTCTCCCGACCCGTCCTATCCGCTGCATTCGTTCGGATTCATAATCGCCGGGGCATCCATTCGCAGCGTTCCTGCGCACACGCCGGAAGAGTACCTGTCCAATCTCAGCAAGGCCGTAAAATATTGTGTGCCACCGCCGACAGCGATGGTGTTGTGTTTTCCTTCCAACCCCACGGCTGAAGTTTGCGATCTCGACTTCTACAAGGAAGCCGTGAAGTTTGCGCGCAAGCACGATTTGATCGTCTTGTCCGATCTTGCTTACAACGAAATCTATTTTGACGAGCCGACCCCTTCGATCCTTCAGGTGGATGGTGCAAAGGACATCGCCGTTGAATTCACCACCATGTCGAAGACCTATTCCATGGCTGGATGGCGGATCGGCTTCGTGGCCGGCAACGAGAAGCTTGTTGGCGCACTGGGGCGCGTGAAATCCTATCTCGACTACGGTGCATACACGCCGATCCAGGTCGCGGCGGCAGCTGCGCTGGATGGCCCTCAGGATTGTGTCGACGAATTTCGCCAGATCTATCGGTCACGCCGCGACGTGCTGGTGGAGAGCTTCACGCGGGCCGGCTGGCCCATCCCGTCGCCGAAAGCCTCGATGTTTGCCTGGGCTCCGATCCCTGAGCCCCTCAAGGAAATGGGTAGTCTCGAATTCTCGCTACAGCTGATCAATGAAGCACATGTGGCCGTCGCGCCGGGTGCCGGATTTGGGGAGCAAGGCGATGGGCATGTCCGGATTGCGCTGGTCGAGAATGAGCAGCGTATCCGGCAGGCAGCGCGCAATATTCGCAAATTCCTGCAGTCCCGCGGGATCAAGGATATCCAGCCCGCCGCGGCAGAGTAGCGCGCGCCCTCGACGCATTCGACCAAACCCGCTATGCGCTGCCCCTGAAAGTCAGACACTCAAACTGAAAGGGTGACCAATTGGGGCCGTTGAGAATAGGTATTGCGGGTTTGGGCCACGTCGGATGTGGTCTCATCGAACTGGTTGAGCGGCAGGAGCGCCTGCGCATTCCGGGTAAGATTGAGATTGCAGGTGTGAGCGCGCGTAGCCAGTCTCGCAACCGGCCCGTCGATACAAGCAAGTATCGCTGGTTCGATGACGCTGCGACCCTGGCTGAAGACCCGGAAGTCGACGTATTCGTTGAATTGATCGGAGGATCTGACGGCCCGGCGAAGTTTGCGGTCGAAGAGGCCCTTAAGGCAGGTAAGCCGGTGGTCACCGCCAACAAGGCCCTGATGGCCAAGCATGGCATGGCGCTGGCCAAGCTGGCTGAAGAAAAGCAGGTCGATCTGTTGTTCGAGGCCGCTGTCGCTGGGGGTATTCCAGTCGTGCGCGTGTTACGCGACAGTCTGGCAGGGGTCGAAATCAAACGCGTGGCGGGTATCCTGAACGGTACCTGCAACTTCCTGACAACTGAAATGCTGGCAACGGGCCGCGCTTATGACGAAGTGCTCGCCGAAGCCCAGAAGCTTGGATATGCCGAAGCTGATCCTACGCTGGATGTTTCTGGCATGGATGCCGCGCACAAGGCAGCGATTCTCTCTGCCATTGCGTTCTCTGCTGACCTCGACTTCTCCAAGGTGGAAGTCTCTGGAGTAGATGGGGTCGAGCTGCTCGATTTGCGCCTAGCCGATCGCCTGGGGTTACGGATCAAGTTGATAGCAGAGGGTGTTTTGACCGATGAAGGCGTTGTGTGCCGGGTTGAGCCAATGGCCTTGCCTGTGTCGCATCCGCTTGCCCGCATTGATGGCTCCCTGAACACGGTGCGTATCGAAGGTGATCCTGTGGGTGCCGTCACCTTGACGGGCCCTGGCGCGGGCGCTGGCCCCACCGCAAGCGCCGTGATGGGAGATGTCGCAAAGCTGTTCCGCCCGGCGATCCGTCCGGCCTTTGGACGCGCAGAACACCACATGGCGCGGCCCTTCACAACTGGGCGCAAGGATGAGGTGGCCCAGTTCTTCCTGCGGGTACGACTGGCTGACAAGCCGGGCGCGCTGGCGGCACTTTCGGAGTCTTTGGCCGCTGAAGGCGTATCCGTCGACAAGCTGCTTCAAGATTCAGCAGATGATACTGGTGCAAGCCCGATTGCGATTGTCACACACCGATGCGAACGATCAAATATGGACGCGGCCTTGGCGCGATTGGAAAAATTTGCAATTGCTGTTGATCCGCCGCGCCTGATCAGGATCGAGTCGGCAAGCTAATTGCTTTAGATAGGCGCAGAGCCTTTATGTTTTGCGCGTTCGGAGAATTGAGAATTCATGAAAAATAGCGTTCTGACGCCCAGCCTTGCCGATTCCATGGTCCGTGTTACGGAATCTGCTGCCATAGCCGCCGCCAAACTGGTTGGCCGTGGAGATGAGAAGAAAGCCGATGCAGCCGCTGTGGATGCGATGCGCACGGCATTCAACGAGGTTGATTTCCAGGGTCGCGTGGTCATCGGCGAAGGTGAACGCGACGAAGCGCCCATGCTGTACATCGGGGAAGAAGTCGGCACTGGTAAAGGAGCCGAGATCGACATCGCCCTTGATCCGCTGGAAGGCACCACACTAACCGCAAAAGCCATGGCCAATGCGCTGGCCGTGCTGGCCATCGCGCCGCGTGGCGGCCTGCTGTATGCGCCAGACACCTATATGGACAAGATTGCTGTAGGCCCTGGCTATCCGGAAGGCATTATCAGTCTGGATGCGACACCTGCCGAGAACATTCAGGCGCTGGCCAAGCACAAGGGCATGGATGTCACCGACATGACCGCTTGTGTGCTGGACCGCCCGCGTCATGAAGGCATCATTGAGAGCCTGCGCTCGGTTGGCGCGCGCGTGGCCCTGATCACGGATGGCGATGTGGCCGGCGTAATCGCGACGACCAACCCACACACCGGAATTGATCTCTACGTCGGTCAAGGTGGCGCGCCCGAAGGCGTACTTGCAGCAGCGGCCCTCAAATGTGTTGGCGGCCAGATGCTGGGACGCCTCGTGTTCCGCAATGATGATGAGCGCAAACGTGCTGAACGCACGGGCATTACCGACTTCGACCGCACTTACTCCCTGAATGAACTCGCCTCGGGTGACACAGTATTCTGTGCGACAGGCGTGACCGATGGATCGATGCTCAGCGGCGTCAAATCCGCAGACGGTCGTGTGCACACTCACACGCTCGTCATGACATCACTCGACGGCATGGTGCGCTATGTGCGCTCCGATCATAAGGTCTGAGCCGGGCGTTTCCCGTGACAGCCTAGATGCGTTAGAATCTCCGGGAAGCGATTCCCGGAGAACCCATGGCTGACCCAGCCCTAAAGCAAGATACGACGCTATTCGATGTGCAGAGATCGGCCACGGGCCGGTTCTGGACGCTTGCGTCTGTGGATGAGGCATTGGTGCGGCGGCTCCAGCCGAGCGTCGGTGGATCCGATTTGTTGGCCAGGTTGCTCGCCACCAGAGATGTGACGCCAGACGAAGCGGCGACTTATCTGTCCCCGACCTTAAGGGAGACATTTCCTGATCCGTCGAGTTTCTCAGACATGGACAAGGCGGCCGAGATTGTGCTCGACGCGATTCTCGCAAAGAAGCGCGTCACGGTCTTTGCTGACTATGACGTCGATGGCGGTACCAGCTCAGCAATTCTCGCGCGATATTTCCGGGCATGGGGCGAAGACCTCGGGCTTTACGTGCCGGATCGCCTGGAAGAGGGGTATGGTCCTTCGCCCGAAGCTTTTCGACACTTGAAGGAAAAAGGCGCGGAACTCGTCATTACCGTCGATTGCGGCGCAGCTGCGGTCAATGCGCTGGAAGAGGCGGAGTCTATCGGTCTGCCCATTGTCGTCATCGATCACCATTTGATGGCCGGGCATAACCCTCCAGCGGCTGCACTGGTCAATCCGAACCGGCCCGACTGCAACTCTGGTTGTGGTCATCTCGCTGCGGCGGGCGTCGTTTTTGTTTTTGCTGCCGCATTGAACCGATTGGCGCGGGAACGAGGCATTGCGCCTCCGGAAGGTCTACCGGACATCATGTCGTTTCTTGACCTCGCAGCACTTGGGACGCTTTGCGACATGTCACCCCTACGCGGTGTAAACCGAGCCTTCGTGCGACAAGGGCTCAGCATTCTGTCCCGCGGTCAAAATGAAGGCCTGCGCGCGCTGGCCGAAGTATCCGGGATCAGCAAAGTGGACAGTGTGTACCACGCTACATTCATGCTGGGGCCACGGCTTAACGCAGGCGGTCGTGTGGGTGATCCGTGGATCGCCGCGAAACTTCTGGCTACGGATGACCGGTCAGAGGCAATTGCGCTGGCCGAGCGGCTGCACGCACTTAATGACGAACGTAAGGCCGTCGAAGCGGCGATTCTCGATCAGGCCACCGCACAGGCTGAGCAGGCGCTGAAGCGTAATCCAGACCGGGGTATCCTGGTCGCCGGTGGCGAAGGCTGGCATCCCGGCGTGATCGGCATCGTGGCCGGACGCCTGAAGGAACGGTTCCACCTTCCCTGCATAGTCATTGGCTGGGGACAGGGGCTGGGGCCCGTCGCTAAGGGATCGGGGCGATCGGTAACCGGTGTGAACATTGGTGATGCGATTGCAGCTGCGGCGCGTGAAGGAGTCATCTTGTCAGGGGGCGGCCATGCGATGGCGGGTGGCCTGAGCCTTGAGCCTGAGCAAATTCCAGCCTTCGACGCATGGATGGTCGGCCATATGGCGAAGTTTACGGCAGAGCGTGCTGCGGCACTGGAACTGCCCGTGGATGCGATCCTGTCTCCGGGCGCAGCATCTCCTGCGCTGGTTGATCAGATCGCCGGTATTGGCCCGTTTGGTGTCGGATCCCCTGAGCCTGTTTTCGCGCTGCAATCTGTACATGTCACGGGCGTGCGACAGGTTGGCTTAAATCATCTGAAGTTCACCGCCGAAGACTCCAGTGGGCGTCTTGATTGCATCGCTTGGCGTAGCGCTGACCAGCCTTTGGGGGAAGTAATTCGTCCGAATGCGCGGCTCCATGTTGTTGGAAAATTGAAGGCGGATGAGTGGAATGGCCGTCGGCGGGTACAGCTGGATGTCAGTGATGCAGCTGAGGCATGATTTATCTGCAGAAACCCGCCTCAAAGCGCTTTACGAGTCAGAAATGAGCAGCTATATCGCCTGTCTTCGAGCCGGTGCGGTCCCTTCGTCTATCGGTTAGGACGCCAGGTTTTCAACCTGGAAAGAGGGGTTCGATTCCCCTAGGGACTGCCACGGCTTGAATTCCATTGAAAAACAATGTGTTACGCGATGCAAAATCGCTGATTTTCAACACACTTTTCAACACGATTCAGTGTCGCTAGAACGCATTTCCCCGGGGGTCACTTGATCGTCGGAAGGGTTCATTATGCGTGCTAGAAGGTATCGATCTATGAGTTATGTTTATGAGAGATCCAATGGACTCTTTGAGATCAGGTATCCGATCCCTTCAGATGTCGTGAGCTACTTTCCAAAACCAAATAGCAAGCGGTTCAGAACTCATATTATCAAGTCACTTTCGACGCGGGATCAGAACGATGCCAACAAAGCAGCCATTGATTGCATCAAGGAGTTTGAAGGTGCGTTTTCCGTTCTGAGAGAAGGCGTCGCTTCCAATGATTTCAAAGCTTTTTGCCGAGTGGCTTATGAACAGGAAACTGCAATCATCACGAAAAGCTTCCTGAGCACGGAGACAGGCAAGAGCGGTCGCCTCGATCAACGCTGAGGGGATCTTCGGAGCGCCCTGACAACTACCGATACCGAGCAACTTGAAGCGCTAGTTGGGTGGCTCGTCGATCACTATTTGGATGTGACCACCAGCAAAAGTGCGTCCGTTCCAAGGGATACACCCATTCGCAATGCGATGCTCAAAGCTGCAGCCGGTGTGCTGTCGGATGCGTACACCCACGGTTTGGCTGAAATTCGCGGCTTAGCAAGACCTCCTCAACCAAAGTCTCCATTTTTGAAGGCTGAGCCAACAGTATTGCCCGCACTTGGAGATAATACACCTTTAACGCCGGAGGGGCGTAAATCTCTGGAGCAATATTGGGAGGTCTACGAACAGGTCAAACAGGATTCGTCGACACCTGTGAAAGCAAAGACTTTGGAGCGTAGACGGGTTGCGTGGACTGAGTTTCATGAACTCACCGGTTCGTCTCTTCCGATATTTAAGGTGCAAAAATCTCACATCTGGGCGTATCGAGATGCCCTGAAAAGAGCACCAGCCAGGTCGGGTTCCATATCTGAGCTCAGACGGTTAAGTTTTCCGGAGAAGCTCGAAAAAGCCCGCAATGGCAGTAATTATGCCAAGTTGACCCAGGAACCATTAAAGACCGGCTCAGGCAAATCCAAGTTGTTCTTCAGCTGGCCGTAATTCGAGGACACTTAGTGAGCAATCCTGCGGTGGGGGTCACCGAATCCAGCTCAGTTACCAGACCGAGCAGAAGAGCCTACACCACCAAAGAGCTAAATGTAATATTCACGTCGGCCCCGTTCGACAGGGTGTGGCCGTTGGAAGATGACAACACGACCGACCTTCCAACGTACTGGTTCACCGCCATTCGATCGGGTTCGCGGTACGGGTATTTCTCGACGGTTTGAGCCGGCGATATTGAATGCACCGGGGTGGGGGAAGGCGGCGATCCCTAAGACTTCTCTCCTTCGCGTCGACTGCGCTCTCAGGAGTCCGTAGAGCAGCCTAGGACCTGCTCGTTCGCACTGGTTCGCATTAAACTGACACCACCCCATCAGCGACGCAATTGCCCGAAGCGTGTCGTGGAGACGAGAGCATCGACTTCACTGACAGAGACTGCGTTGCTGTCTCCGTGTATCGAGTGTTTTAGGCAGTTGGCGGCGGCGCCAAACTCCAGGGCTTCACTGGGCTTTCGGGCGTCGACCAGTCCATAAATCAGCCCGGCACAAAAAGCGTCGCCGGTTCCGACGCGGTCTAGGATGGCTGTCATTTCGTACGTGCGCGAAAAATAGGAGCCAGCCTGCGTGCGCAGGTGCGCGCTCCAACTATGATTTTCTGCCGACTTTGAATTTCTTAGCGTGATCGACGCATTTGTTAACTGGCTGAACCGTCTGAACAGCTGCTCGGTCAGGGATTCCGCCCACACCTGACTGCCATTCTCACCTTCGCCGTCCACACCGAGACAATGGGTGCAGTCGCCTCTTCCGGCGATCAATGTATCGGCCAGCGAAGCAAGAGCTGGCATCACCTCAATGGCCGATCGACCATATTCCCACAACCGTTCGCGATAGTTCAGGTCGAGCGAAACATGTATATTCCGTCTCCGGGCTTCCTCCATGGCAAAAGTCGCAAGTTGGCGGGTCTCATCTGAAAGCGCGGGCGTAATGCCGCTGATATGAAACCAATCTGCTCCGTCAAAGGCTGCGTTCCAGTCAATATCATCGGGGGATAACTCGGAAAACACACTGCCGGCCCGGTCATACACCACGCACCCGGAGCGAAAATCGGCACCTTCTTCCATAAAGTAAAGTCCCAGCCGGCCAGGACGCCGAATGACCTGACTCGTATCGACATCGTGGGCCCGGAGGAACCGGAGCGCTTGCGCTCCGAGTTCACCTTCCGGAAGCCCCGTGACCAAGCGAGAGGCGAGACCAAACTCTGCAAGCGATACGGCGACATTGGCCTCGGCGCCCCCGTGGCAGACCTCGAAGGCCTGCGCCTGGCGCAGACGCAACTTGCCGGGGGGCTTCAAGCGCATCATGAGTTCGCCAAGTGTGACGATGGTCTTTGACATGGTCGATGCCTTTCGATGCGCGGTTCTGCCGAAAATCGGCTTGTGTGGTGTAGATGTAAACAAAAAACAATCTTGGAACGGACAGAACTCGTAATCGCTTACCTTTTCAAATCAACGAAGTAGTCGAAGATTTCCGGCACATTACCTGAGCCCATTCCGGCTTCGACGGCTGCTGAGAGATTACTTGAGGTGCCTTCGGCAATCAGGGAGCGAGAACCGAGATCCGAGACCATCTGGTTAAAGTAACGCAGATCCTTGTTTGCATTGTTGATGGAGAACCCAAGGTCGCTCACACCGTCGACCGCGTAGTTCTTGCAGAACTTCATGAACGGCGAATTGGACGGACCAGATGACATTATGTCGTAGAGCTGACCGCGGTCTACGCCGGCCAGTTTTGCCGCAGCGAAAGCCTGCGACATGGCGCAGACGGTTGTCATGCCCATGAAGTTGTTGATCAGCTTTGTCGTGTGGCCGGCACCGAGCGGGCCGAGATAAAAGACGTTTTCGCCCTGTTCCTTGAGGACCGGCTCGTACTTGTCGAACGTCGCCTTGTCACCGCCAGCCATGATATTCAGCAGCCCGTCCTTGGCGTGCGCAGGCGTACGACCGAGGGGCGCATCAATCATGCCCACGCCTTTCTTGCCGAGGTCCGCGCCGATTTTCTGGGAGGATGCTGGAATGGACGTGCCGAAATCGATGAGGACAGAGCCATCCTTGATGCCTTCTAGGATACCATCGGCACCGTAGACGAGTTTCTCGACCACTTCGGACGTCGTCACGCAGAGCTCAACGATGTCGCTTTTTTCAGCCAGTTCCTTGGGCGAGCTGGCTTCGGTCGCATTTCCTCTCGCCAGAACAGCAGCGACGGCATCCTTGTTGAGATCCATCACGATGACTTCGAAACCCCGCTTCTGCAGGTTTTCGACCATATTGCCGCCCATCAGCCCAAGACCGATGAAACCAATGACGGGTTTTGACATATTCATGACTCCTAATTCCAGAAATATTTAGATAATAAGTTAGCGCGTTAGCGCGCCGCGTGGCTTGAGCGGTTCAATCCGTCCACAGAGAATCCACACTGCGAACAACGCCAGCAAAGCGAGTCCGGCGCCGATGATGAAGACGGGCGCGTAATTGTCGCCCTGCGTGATGACTGGAACCAGGAAGGTCAGCCCGGCCGCACCGAGCTTTGCGGCCATGCCTGCAAAGCCCGAGAGCGTGCCCACGGACCTACCGCTGTAAAAATCGCTCGGCAGTGTCTGGACATTGCCAATAGCAGTCTGGAAGCCGAACAGAATGGTCGCCATGATGATGACTGAGATGGTCGCAAGCGTCGTCGTCGCAGGATCGGTCATCCCAAACACTGAGGCTATCAGCGTCGGATCCGCGAGCATCATAAGAGACGGAAGCATGATTAGGCACCCGAGGGAAATGACCATTTTGCGGGTGGCATCGACAGTCCAGCCCGCTTGGATGCGGTTCTGGGCCAGAAGTCCCCCAAACCAGGCACCCAGCATGGCGCCGAAATATGGGACCCACGCATAGAGCGCGAGTTCCTTGACCTCCATGTCATAGACACGGTTCAGGTAAAGCGGAATCCAGACAATAAAGAGCCACCAGATCGGATCAATCGCGGCAGACGCGATGATCACGCCCCAGCTCTGTTTCCGGCTCAGGATTTCTCCGGTGCCCGGTGCATAACCGTCATCCGGCTCGCCATCCTGGTCGATATCCTGATTGAGTTGACCGGTCAGGATGTATTCGCGTTCGTTTTCATTCAGCCAAGGGTGGTTCTTGGGGGGAGACTTGACGAGCACCCACCAAGGGATGAGCCAAAGGAAGCCCAGCACGCCGACAAGAACAAAGATGATGTGCCAGCTGAAGTGGATCGAAAGGAAGCCAATAATAGGGATTGAAATCAACCCGCCGATCGCCGCTCCGGAGTTGAAAATGCCTTGGGCAAAAGCCCTTTCCCTGGTTGGAAACCATTCTGCATTGGCTTTGGCCGCGCCAGGCCAGTTGCCTGCCTCAGCGATACCGAGAATGGAGCGGAAAATGCTGAACGAAACCACACCGCGCGCAAAAGCGTGCATCACTGTCGCAACAGACCAGACGCCGATTGACAAAGCAAAACCGAGACGCGTGCCGATCCAGTCAAAAATCTTGCCGAAGATCGCCTGGCCGAAGGCATAGGAGAATATGAAAACCACGGAGATGAAGCCGTAAATCTGGTCAACTTGTGCTGTCGATTTCTCCGGATACAGCTCCGCTGCGATGTCTGGCCAAAGAACACTCAATGTCTGCCGGTCAATATAGTTGATAACAGTCGCAAACGCGACGAGTCCAACAACCCACCATCTTAGGCCCGAAAGTTTCATGACGAGTATCCCTCGCCATTGAGGAAGTCTTCCCGAGCGGGGCTGAAGATGTCGAGCAGAATGCCGGCCTCCAGGCACATAGCACCATGTCCAGCACCCGACGGGACGAAAAAGCAGCCTCCTGCTTCCAATACCTGTGTCTCGCCATCGACGAAGACTTCGAACTTCCCTTCGACGACATACGCCGTCTGCGTGTGAGGGTGAGCGTGGACAGGACCGACAGCGCCCTTCTCGAACCACACCTTCACCAGCATCAGGTTGTTGTCATAGCCGAGAATCTTTCGGCGCATGCCGTTCCCGATATCTTCAGCATCGCTGGCGGGGCTGTTCATGAACAAATCCGACTGATTTGGCGTAGCAGGCATTTCTGGTCCTCCCGGTGCGATCGACGCACCTGTCTTGTCACTAAGTACTGGATTGGATGTATGCGTAGACTGGCCCGGTCCACTCAACGGAGATGCCGTCGATATCGATCACGTGTTTCAGTTCCGCAGAAGTGTCTTCCGCGAAGGCGAAAACGATGTTGTCACCTGTTTTCGTAGTCACCATATACACTGATACGCCGTTGTCGGACGTCTGGTGTTCCCCGTCAGCGACCATGAGACAGATCGGCCAAATTGCTTA
>CEPN01034871.1_pt1 | contig 45557 bp, 67 predicted proteins | sample 530391 | NCBI WGS metagenome assembly CEPN01 (sample SAMEA2620027, study PRJEB7988) | marine metagenome | isolation source: saline water (ENVO:00002010), including
GAGTACCGTAAGGGAATGGTTAAGGAGTCTGACCCACCACCTAAAGGGTTCCCTTCAGTGGCTGATGGTAAGTCTGGTAACCGTAAGCTATGTACTAACTGTAGCTACTGTGACTATAAGAAGGTCTGTTGGCCTGAGGCTCGTACCTTCATCTACAGTACTGGACCTCGGTACCTGACTGAGGTTAAGAGGGTACCCAATGTACCGGAGGTGACATGATCAAGAAAGAAATCTACGAGACAGAGGAGTTCAAAAGTCTATCAGCTTTCCTCTTGCACCACCAGATCAAGCATGAACGTGTAGGGTCTAGTCTTATCCAAGGTGTAACACCGGGAGACTACGATATCCTAGTTATGGAGAATGACCATGGTGCAGTGTACGAGTACTTGACTAAGAAGGGTTGGGCAGAGGGTGGTTCAAAGGTTCCTGACAGTGCGTTCAGGAGTTTCAAGAATGTTTCTCAGTATGAAGCTTTGGTGAAGAAGGTGCCCCATGCCAACGTAATCCTGACAGACAAGGAAGACTTCTACGATAAGTTCTCTCAGTCTAATGCTATCTGTGTAGAGGCCCAGCTTAAGAACAAGTACGATCGTATCAAGGTGTATGATTACATGTTTAATCGTAAGGGGAAGCCTACTGATGATGAGTTCTCTGGGCTGGTACGAGGTGAGAGCTTAGGTTACAGCGAGACTTGGGGTACTCCTTTCTAAGATGACTAAACACAAGACTGGTAAGCAACTGAAGGCTAGGCAGGCAGCACTCAAGTACGGATACAGGTCTGGCCTAGAGAAAGATAACGCCCAACTCCTACGTAAGAAGAAGGTTAAGTTTACTTACGAGGAGATGAAGATCAAATGGGAGGACTATAAGCTACGGACTTACACACCTGACTTCGTCTTAGAGAATGGTATCATCATTGAGACTAAGGGTAGGTTCACAGTAGCTGATAGACGTAAACACCTAGAGATCAAGAAGCAACACCCTGAACTAGATATCAGGTTTGTCTTCACTAACCCTAGGGCTAAGCTAAGTAAAGCCTCGAAGACAATGTACTTCCAATGGTGTGAGAGACATGGGTTCAAATGGGCAGCTAAGACTATCCCTGATGAATGGATTAACGAGGAGATTAAAGATGACGATTAAACCTTTTACTGATGAAGAGCGTAAGGCATCCTTGGAGCGAGCCTTGAAGAATGCTGAAGAGAATACTCCCTTCGATGAATACGGCAACTACGGGGAGAATAACCCACCTCTCCCTATGTCTAAGGTAGGAGATAAAGAGTATGACAGCTAAGGATATCCTAGTATTTTCATGTGCACATGCCGACCCACTGTGTACTAACGAACGGTTCAACTGGCTAGGCTCATACATTCATGACACTAAGCCTGACATGGTGATCGACCTAGGGGATGGTGCAGATATGCGTAGCCTTAACTCCTACGATACACGGTACCCTCAGGCTGTAGTCACTCAGTCCTATGAGAAAGACATCGAGTGGTACAATGACAGCCAAGAGCGCCTCCGACATAAGATCAAGAAGTCTAAGAAGAAGCGTCCAATGTGGGTAGGTCTGGAGGGGAACCATGAGAATCGAATCAAAAAGGCTATCGCAGAAGACCCGCGTAGGGAGGGACAAACATACGGGATATCCTTCGGACATCTTCAAACAGACAAGTGGTTCGATGAGTACCATGAGTATGAACATTCCGCCCCCGCCATCGCTTCGTACTGTGGTGTTGACTTTGCTCACTTCTTTAGTAGCGGTAACTACGGCTCACCTACTGCTGGTATTCATCATGCTTATACAGTCATCAACAATCGCCATAACTCTTCTGTCTGTGGCCACACTCATAAGCGTGATCTGTACTTTAAAGACGGTGCAGGTAGTATGGGCATGGTGGTGGGCTGTTACAAAGGCAAACCGGAATCATGGGCAGGGCAAGCGAATCGAGATTGGTGGCAAGGAGTGGTACGAATGAAGGACACTGAGAATGGTATGTTTGAGCCTGAGTTCATTTCTATGGAGGCTCTGAAACGTGAGTACTCGTAAGATTGACTGGTACAGACTGCTCCCTTACTACTGGATACAGAACAAACCAACAGACTGGGAGTGGGATGAGTTTTTAAATACTCTGATGGACAACCATAAAGTAGATGTCCTCTGTGGGTATAGGGCTAAAATAGGGGGTTACACAGTTTGGATTGAAAATTGGCCCTACTCCTACGGAGACTTTTATGGAAAAGAGGGTAAGTGTGGTAACGGCCTTCCTTCTGTGAAAACTCGTAAGAGACTGAGAAAGATGGTTAAAGAAGCGAAGAAATCCCAATTTACCCAGACTTGGAAAGAGAAGGACAATGGATGAAGAACGTATCGAGCTACTACTAATGTCATACGGACTAACTGAACTACTAGAAATGAATGACATAGAAGAAACATTTGTCCTTGAACTTTTAGTGGAACAAGGGTATATTAACTTAAAGGAGTATTTCAGCGATGACTAACTGGGAAGAAGTATTGACATATCGAGAGGCTGTAACTGACATGGAGGTTGAGGCAAGTAAGATGGCAAGTGAAACACTAGACCCACCAGTACAACTTGAGTTTGATTTCATGGAAGTAGACTACGAGCAACTGACACGAGACACTAAGATGCTCAATGAGTACCAACAGGACATCGAACAGTTCATCATGTGTGAAGGTGACGCACGTCTCCTAGAGAATACCCTAGGTATCACAGGTGAGGCTGGTGAAGTATCTGAGAAGATCAAGAAGCATGTACGTGATGGCACCCCACTGGACAAGGATGGAGTTATCAAGGAGTTAGGTGACGTACTGTTCTACGTAGCAGCCCTAGCCACACACTTAGATGAAGACCTGAGTGAGGTAGCAGCAATCAACATTGAGAAACTACGTGACCGTAAAGCTCGTGGTGTTATTCAGGGACAAGGAGACAACCGATGAAGTACCGAATTGTTAAGGGGGCTACTACCGGCGATCTTGAGGCAAACATGAGGGACTTCTTGGCTGAGGGATGGAAGCCCCATGGGAGTTTGCAGTTAAACGTGAGGGATAACGGGTATGTCCACATGTACCTACAACCAGTGGTAAAGGAAGACAATTGATGGGTCCAACACTAGGTGTAAGTGAAGAGATTCACGCAATGAAATACCGTGGAGAAGGAGAGACCTTCAAGGAAGCTATGGCACGGGTAGCTGATGGTCTCAAAGACAACGATGAACACTTTAACTTACTTCGGGACATCCTCAGTGATATGCGGTTCCTTCCTGCTGGCAGGGTACAGTCCGCTATTGGTGCTCCTCGTGTGGTTACTCCATACAATTGTTTCGTGTCAGGTACAATAGGAGATGACTTCGATGACATTATGGACAAAGCTAAAGAAGCTGGTATCACAATGCGATTGGGAGGAGGTATTGGCTATGACTTCAGCACTCTACGTCCTCGGGGTTCTAACATCAGCAGCCTTGATTCTCGTAGCAGTGGTCCTGTTTCCTTCATGGGGATTTACGACGCTCTGTGTAAAACTATTAGCTCTGCTGGCCACCGCCGTGGTGCACAGATGGGTGTACTGCGGGTAGATCATCCAGACATCGAAGAGTTCATAGGGGCTAAGACTAACCATGACAACCTGACTCAGTTCAATATCTCAGTTGGTATCACAGATGCTTTCATGACAGCCGTTAAGAATGACGAGATGTTTGATCTAGTGTTCGAGGGTCGTACCTATAAGACTGTCAAGGCTACAGCCCTATGGGATAAAATCCTGCGTAACACTTGGGACTGGGCAGAACCGGGGGTGCTCTTCCTTGACACCATGAACAAGAAGAATAACCTAGGCTACTGTGAAACTATTGCAGCTACCAATCCCTGTGGTGAACAGCCCCTGCCTCCCCATGGTGCATGTCTCCTAGGTTCCTTTAACCTTACTAAGTATGTCAAGGAGAATACTCCTGATATCGTAGAGGTGACAGGACTTAAGTACTTCTTCGACTACGAACAGTTCAAGCATGACATCCCTCATGTAGTACGTGCCATGGACAACGTAGTAGATCGTGCTGTGTACCCTCTGCCCCAACAAGAAGAAGAGGCTAAGAACAAGCGACGTATGGGCTTAGGTCTAACTGGTGTAGCTAATGCGATTGAAGCCTTAGGGTTCCCCTATGGATCAGATGGATTCCTCAATGAACTAGAGAACATCATGACGATCCTACGAGATAGCTGTTATCGTAGCTCAATCTCCTTGGCTATAGAGAAAGGGCCATTCCCTGCCTTTGATGTAGCTCACTGGGGCGGTACGTTTGCCGAGACCCTGCCAGAGGATATCTTGGAACTCATTGGTCAGTACGGTATTCGTAACTCTCACCTCTTGTCTATCGCTCCTACAGGTACTATCAGTCTCAGTGCAGACAATGTAAGCTCAGGTATTGAGCCAGTGTTCTCTCACTACTACGACCGTACTATCCAGACCTATGATGGCCCTAAGGTAGAACGGGTAGAGGACTACGGTTACCGTGTGTTTGGTGTCAAAGGTGTCACAGCCAATGAACTTTCTGTCTTCGATCACGTTAAAGTCTTGACAGTAGCATCTAAGTATGTAGACTCAGCATGTTCTAAGACCTGTAACACTGGTGATGAAGTGACATGGGAGGAGTTCAAGGAGGTTTACATGCAAGCCTATGAAGGTGGGTGCTCAGGGTGTACTACATTCCGTGCTTCAGGCAAACGATATGGTATCCTTAATGCTGCTAGTGCTGAGGATGTAGCTGAAGAACCTAAAGTAGAGGAGAACAAAGACTATGTGGATGAAGGCGCAGCTTGTTACTACGATCCGGTTACCGGACAAAAGGAGTGCGGATGACTGAGTTGGGCACCCTGAGTGACCGTTGGTGGTGCAAAACATGCAGCCGGTATGCGGAGGTGGGCCGTAACTGCAATACGTGTGGGTCAACCAAGGGCTACCTCTCTGAGCGGCCAGCGCCTGAGCAGCCCACCGGCTATCCCGATGACAACGTAGACCACCCTATGCATTATGGTCAAGGCGAGATTGAGTGCATTGACTACATCGAGGACTTCCTAAGTAAAGAGGAGTTCATCGGGTATCTCCGAGGTAACATCGCTAAATACATGCACCGATGGCGATATAAGAATGGAGTAGAAGACCTTAAGAAAGCTAATTGGTACCTAGCTAAACTAATTGAAGTAAACGAAAGGAAGTAACAAATGACATATGATGACGTAAGCCTAAAGATCACAGTCCTATCTATGTACTCAGACCAAGAAGACAGCCTAGAGAAAGCTAAAGCAGCCTTTGAGTGGGTCATGGAAGAACTTGAGGTTATTAAGCCTGAAGGAGCTACGGTAACTAAACTGGAGCCAGTACAATGATTAACACAATAGTCTTTGGATTCTATATTCTCTGTGGTCAAGACGGTATCTGTACCAGTGCCGGTGCTCTCTTCGAAGATATGAAGACATGTGAGTCAGCCAATGTACAGGTTCTTGATGCTGTTCTCCAAGTCAACAAGCAGCGTCCAACAGACAACCAATGGGAGTTAGTAGAGTGGCAGTGCATCGAGTACGACAAGCCTGCCAAGAAACCTAACCTCTGACCAAACAAAAGTAAAGCCCCTTAGGAATTAACCTAGGGGGCTTCTTTGTGTCTTAAGCTATGTGTAGGTATTACATCTCAGTGAAGTAGGTACCACTTACCCTGATTTCAGTAGTGTTGTCGAAGTCAGCGTCAGTGATACGTTGGTTCAGGTTGTCTGAGGCGTTCTTATGGTATAGTTCCAACTCACCTGATGGATTAATGATACCCCCTTCAGCAGCCTGTGTCGAGGCTCCAGTCGAGTAAGAGATATTGAAGGCAAAGTCAGCGCCTGAGACAGGGGCAGGGAGACCTAGGGTAATGTTAGCGTTCCCTGTGCTGGTCCCTTTAGAGGACAACTGGATATCAGCCCAGAAGGTAACCTTAAGACCATCTTGGACGTAGCCCCCATCACGACGAGAGTAGGTAACACCAGTGCTGCCTCCACCGAACTCAAGAGATGGCTCTAAAGATTCATAGATATCTGAACCTTCGATAGTCCCAGCCCCTGCTCCCTTGACGTAGCGTACATCAGGAGAGCCTGAATAGGAAGAGAACTTATTCCCTGTCACCATATTACCAGTACCAGTGGAGGAGTTGGCAATAGCAATACCATTAGCACCGAACTCTGAGCCTGTTACCAGAACATGGCTAGTGGTCCCGTCTAGGTGCACATGTCGGGTACAGTCAGTGTTGTTAGTATAGTGTCCACCCTCAGGTACACGGACAGATACAGTAGCGCTATGGCAATCGTAGAGGCGACAGAAGGCTGCACCAGCGTAGTCAAAGTTCCCTGACCCAATAGTAGTGTAGAGCAAGGGGTCTTGGATGGAGAACTGCCTACGGTTCTCAATGTTGATGGCGTACCGATGACCATTATAGTGACCACCTACGATAGCTCCACCGGGTTCTTTAAGGGCTGCTGCCTGTTCACCTGCCGAACTATGGCGGATAGTCAAGGCATCTTTACCGCCCTCTCCATAGCACTGGGTGACAGCAAAGTCTTCGTAACCAAACCCCGGTTCAGCACCATCTTCATCAATACGGATGTTGTTCTGGAACCTACCACGAGAACGACACTGGACCATGTCAAGCTGGAAACAGTTCCAGAATGCGATACCATCTCCAGTCTCATAGTTAGTGTCAGCATCTGTACCAGTGTGACGAGTATCAGCAAAGAGCTTAGAGACACGAGGGAACCAAAAGCCATTTACTTTGATAGCATCATCCCAACGCCCTTGGCTAGCAGGAATAGCAGCAGCTACAAAGACATTGTTCATGGTCAGTTCAGGGACATCTGTGGTACCCCACCCAGCATCCCCCGGTTGTAGGGCACTGTAAAGTTCCAGTCCTGTACCTCCTGTCACAGACCCAGAGGCGGTATGCTCAGACAGGATATGGAGATTCTCTACTGTCATACGTAGGAAGTTATCCTGCTTCTCTATACGGATACCTCCGTCAGTGTTAGACTCAGGTACTAAGAGCCTAGCCCCTGCCCCATCTAAGTGGAAGGTCTTCACTGGGCTTCCTACAGTGGCTAAGGTAGCATCCACCTTAGAACTCAGGTAGTAGTTACCGTGGGGAATAACAACCTTACGGCACCCATCAGCCACCGCAGCTTCTATAGCATCCTCAAGAAAGGCAGAGATGTCCTGCCCCTCCTGAACATTGCCAAAGTTGAGTACGTTGTATTCCTCTTTACTGATGTTACGAACACCAAAGGTTGTTTTAGTTGTCATATCCTAGCCTCACTTCTCTAGGGAAACTGTGAAAGTATTGATAGCGACACTATCGGCTGCATTACCTAGCTGGATGTACAGACCAAGTACGACATCTGAGTTAAAGTCCTGCCCTTCGTTACGGTGGAGAGCAGCAGCAGAGGTGTTAACGATAGCCATACCGGACATACGTTGGGAGGTTAGACTATTCATCTCAACAGTTGCCTCAATTCGGAACTCTCCAGCATCCCCTGCGACAAAGGTAGGGAAGTTACGTTGGGTAGCTCCTCCAAGCTTAAGACCAAACCTCTTAGTCCCTGCTGTCCCAGTAATAGACCCTGCGATCTCAATACGGAGTTTATCTGTCTTACGGATAACACCCCCTTTGATTGTTGCAGAGTCTACTAGGTCGTTGGTTGTAGAGCCTGTCTGAGTAGTCGTTCCGTTGTTCTCGTATAGATGGCTATCCCTGTCCAAGGAACTGGCCCCGTTCAATACGACATCATCCCCAGACATGTTACGTCCACGGTTGTCCCAGTACTCGTTGAAGTCAGCCTCCCCAGAGTCCTCTATGACTACGCTGGATACACCATCTGCTGTGTTGTTAAAGACCTTAGTGTACTGAGCGTCGTTAGTGCCATCACTGTCCAAACGTACAGCAGGGGAGGAGGCTGTCACACCTGTGTTTAAGTCTACAATCCGGTTGGAACTGGCCTCACTTTTTTGAGTCCCCTCCATTCTTACACAGGAGTTGTTGTTGCTGAAGACAGTCGTAGGAACTACACCACCTTCCAACAGATGTCCATGCTGATAGGATTGGTTACCCACACACTTGATGGCATTACCTCCAGTCGCTCGGGCTACAATCCAAGCACCAGCCTTACTGATGTTGTGTGCTAGAAGTACGTTGTCTCCTGTGGTAGTTACGTCAACAGAGCTTACTACATTAGCTGTGTTAATACCAATGTTGTGAGCCAGTACGACATTAGAGGCAAGTCTCTTGGTGGTGGCCCCAAACATACAGCCTACAAAAGTATTATAGGTGGCTACCATAGAACTGTTTGGGATAGCACCTGATGTCAAGCCGGAAAGGTAGATACCTTGGTCCCTTGCCCCAGTGAATTTACAGTAGGATACATCGACAGTAACAGAACCACCTACAAAGATACAGCTATCTCCACCAGCACTCTCCCAATGACCAGTACTGGAGGCTACACCTACGATGTCTCGTAGAGTTACTTTGTTAAACCCAGCGGTAGGTGTTCCACCGATACTAACCTCACCTCGGATAGAGAGAGCCTCTGCGGTAGAAGTCGTACCGGGGTTAGCACCGGGGTAGTTAGCTGAGAAAGGGATGACTGTGCTGTTCTTCTGGTTTGTCTGGTCGAAGAACCCACCTCTTACGAAGATGTTGACAAGAGTTCCTCCGCCCACAGTGGTACTGTCAGCGTTAATCCTGATCATGTCGTTGTCTAGGTCGGTGACAGAGATAAACTTACACCCCGGCATCAACTCTGCGTGCATATCTTTAGTGAGGGTTGCTACTACCCCACCCACGAGATAGTTACCAGTAGGTCCAAACATTTGGCCACCAGCTTCAATCCAAGCTTTGATAGCCACACTGTCATCAGTCACACCATCACCTACTGCACCAAAGTCTTGGGGCGTTGAAGGCAGGTAAGTCAGATCAGGGATTACCTCAAATTCATTGAAGAGGATGACCTCGATGAGCGCCCCATCATGAGGAGCTTCAGTGAAGATAAGGCTGTTACCTGAGAGTGTCCACTCACTAATGAACTGGTCTACCCCATCGATACGAGGAACTACAGAACCTTGTCCAGCAGGAGTACGGGTCAAAGTAAATGTGGTTGTAGTTCCATCCCCAGTGAAGGAGTTCCTGATCATAGCTACTGTACCAGCGTCAATGCCAGTAAGGTTCTCTAGGATGTTGACACCCTTGACAACTAGGTCCCCACTAAACGTACCATCCTTGGCGTTAAGGATGTCGTTAGAGTCCATGTCGAGATCAGCTTCCATGTTGTTTGGAGTGCTGCCATCCCGTGACAAGGTGTTCTCAAACTTATCGTTGAGGGCAATGAAGTTGTTGTTTAAAGTGCCGTTAGACTGGTACCCCGGAGATACGTCAGTCAGTGTCGCTTTCTTGGCCATAGTGATCTGATTCCTCTTGCTATCTCACTAGGTGATGGAGCCAACCAACCAACGATTAGGAGGATTAGCATCAGTGGAGAGACATAAGTGTTATTGGTTGTCTCGTTGCTTTGGTCCACAGTTTCTACCTTAGCATTAGGTCTGACTGTAACTGTTGGGGACACTGTGGTTTGACTACCTAGGGTTTGGTTATTAGTCTTCCCCGCTTGTACATTGGCTGCTACGTTAGGTCCTCCCCCTGTCAGGAGACTCAGTGGACCTTTGCTGCACCCACTTATCAAGAACAGGCTGCTTAAAACCAAAAGAAAACAAAGCGAACGCAGTGAAAGGAGGGGTGAGGATACGTAGTTCTTCAGTCTTTCCCTCATATGATAAATACCCTAACCAAACGAAGAGACATAGCGCTAACTCCCTACTGTAAGTTTTTGAGCGTTGCATTAATACTCTCCAGTGTGTTGCTAATATACCTCAGGTTCTCTTCGATCCTACCAATCTTTACATCTGTGTCGTGTACCCTAACCTCAAGGATTGATAAGTCTCTTACGACATCCTTGAGAGCATCTCTGGTTGCTGCGACATCTGATACAGCAGACCTCTCTACGGCCCTGATAAGTTCTCTGTTGCTCTCAATGTCTGAGGACATAGATGAGATAGTCCAGATACCTACGCCAGCCTGTATGAGAAGACCTACTATCAAAGAGATAGGGATACTCTTAGAGAGGTGCCAAGATTCTTTATGTAGTTCGTCTCCATTAGGCATCATACTCTTTCCAAGGGAGTTGGAAGTGAGGGCCATCTTTGAAAGATTTCCAGTCTCCTCCCCATTCAATAGGTACGTCTAGTTCCTTAGCTGCTTCCTTCATGGCGTCTGCCATCGGGTAGTAGTAATCCCAGTCCCATGACACTGCCCCTTCCACATATGGAGCTATGTCCACAGCATGTCCTGTAAGATGACGAGAGTTCATTGTCTTAGAGGCACCAGACCTGTAGAGTTGCTTCTGACGTTCCTTGCTACGAAGACCCTCTAGGACAGTAAAGTCTTGCTCAGTAATCTCAATGGCTCTTTCAACAACAGCCACTAGGTCAGGGTGAACACCTTTGAGACGTTCTTTACTTCGGTTACTTAATCGGTAATTACTCATCTGCTAAATCTCCTAGGTCTAGTTCACCATTCTGGATCATGCGGATAACCTCTTCCTCAGTTCCACCAAGCACACGCATCAGCATTAACTTAGTCTGTGTCTGAAGAGCATCCCACTGTGCCTGTGCAGCCTGTTGAGCAGCCTCAGGGGATGCCTGAGGAGTCTCTTGGGGGGTAGCCCCACCATCCTCACGGATACCATTCTCAATGATCTCTAGCTGCTGTGAAGTTGCTGTGTCAGAGACTTGGATAGCCTCAGGTTCAGGTAGGCTTACATCTACATCAGGGCGTAGCTGAGGACGAGGAGAGAACTCGGAGATAGCTGGACGAGGGGCGGTAGCTTCACCACGAATGATAGCAGCTTCACGGTTACGACGACCACGGTTGATGCCCTCATTGTCGTCCCCTAGCCCTTCAACAGCCTGAGCAATAGCCTCAGTATCTCCACTACGAATAGAGTCCATGAGACGATCAGGGATACTCCCATAGTTATAGGCGATAGAGGTCAGAGCAGCAGTGACGTTACCGGGAAGATTGTCCCAAGTTTCTTGACCCACTTTACGACGAGCAGCATTCATGAACTCTTGGGTACGTCGAGCTAGGTCACGTCGAGCATCCTCACGTGTAACCTTAGTATCCTCAGTTACTGTCTCAATAGTCCCATCTGCACGGGTCACAGTGTCAGAACCAAAGCCTGTGCGGAAGGCATTAACATCCCAGTATGCTCCTTCACGGAACCCTTCGAAGCTGGCAATAAGATCAGTAGGGGCGATAGAAGTATCAATTAGTTGGTCCTGTCCAGCGCCGCCTTGGGTCTCAGCTACCCCAGCACCACCAGTAGTGATACCGTCTAGGAACTGATTGATCTCATCTACACTGGAGCGGCCACCAGTTGGGATAGCAAAGGACTCAGGGCGTTCATCAGGTAGTCCTAGAATCTTACGGCTAGCACGGTTGATAGTGTTGATGTTCTCAATGGCTTTGAGTGCAGCCTTAGCTTTAACCTCACCGGGCATAGCTGTAGTCTTACGCACACCATTAGATGTGAGGTACAGGACACCACCTACAGTCTCAGTATCAAGACCATTAGAGGCTGCTAGGTTATTAGACAGAACCTCAATGTTCATACGTACCTGACCCGCTGAGAAGTCTAGGTATCTGGCACGTACCTGCTCTGAGAACTCATCTCCTACAGCTACAGCCTGAGATACGTTGTTAATTGCTGTAGGGTTGAAGATGTTAGCCAAGGCACTAGGAGCCAACAGGGCATTAGTTGCATCAAGCATACGGTATTGCTGCTGAAGAAGCTTGGCGCTAGAACTATGGTCAGACATCTCAGCATTGGAGATAGCCTTGCCCGCAGTAGACACGATATCTTCTACAGTCATCTGGCCGTCAGCTACACCTAGGCGGATACGGTCCTCAGTGTTCTGGTCAGCAACAGGGGATTGATCTTCGAATAGACGTAGACCACCCACAGCTTCCTGTCCCTTAAGACCTTTAAGGAATGTAGCAGTCTCCTCACTGAACACACCTGCCGCGATGGAGAACACCTGACGCTGGAACTCAGGTAAGACACCTACAGAGCCATACACCTCTACTGCCTGTTCAAGAGCGTTAGCTTCCTGAGCATTCCTGTAGGAGGTGAGGAGAGTCCCTACGTCCTTAGCCTGCCCCTCAACCTGAGCAATCAAGTTATCGATAGGCTTCAAGGCAGACGTAATGTTAGTCTCACCAGAGCCTGAGTATACAGACTGATGCAGACCAGCAGCTTGGGCCTCCCCTACGTAGGTGTTGTACAGAGTAGTACGCTGGCGACGAAGGAAGGTCAGTTGCTCCTCCACTGTGTCTACACTAGGGTCACCTGAGACAGCCATAGAGACAAGGGCGTTCACCTGTTTAGTAGTCTTCTTGGTCCAGTTAGGGAGGAAGACAGAACCAATCTTGGTATCACTCTGAGCTTTCCAAGTCTTCAGATCATTCTCAACCAACTGCATATCACGGTTGCTCTGTTCGATCTGAGCCTTATTGGCCAAGTCCTCTTGGTACGCTACAGTAAGGTTCTGTAGAGTAAGCTCCATGTCAACCTGACCCGAGGCATCTACAACCTGAGACTCAATGACAGCCAGTTGTCCTTCAGTTGTATTCTGTGTCCATGTGGATACGTTATCAACGAGAGTGTCTTGAGGACTAAAGATATCACTAGGGGCTGTAACCCCGTAGTTCTCACCGATACCAGTAATCTCAGACTCGTACTGTGGGTAGTTGACGATAGCATTACGTGTCAACTTACGCGCAGCCTGAAGGAACTGTTGGTCTGTTAGGTTAGAGTCTCGTAGCTCATCCAATCGCTCGGCGAAAGGACGTAGGGCTACAGCCTGACGGTCTGACTCAGAGGGTTGACGAGGCTTAGGCTGTGCAGCTAAGAACCCTGAAGCCAGTTGTGCTACCCCACCGACAACAGACGGAGTAGACACAGGCTGTTCAAACCCAATGTTGGAGTTGATAGTAGGATTAAGGGTTGCCATTAGAAATCATTCCTTCCAGCTTACTTGCAATCTCTGGGTGGCCTTTCTTCATCAGGTTTTGGATGATAGACTTAGGCAACTTGCTGTTGAATCGAAGAGCATCCAAGGCTTTCTTCTTCTCATGTGGTTGGAGCACTTCGAGCATTGCCCCAATATCCTCAAGGAGGTTGCCTATGTGCTGGTAGTCAATGTCGTCACCACTAAGTTCACGGGCCACGATATTGTCTAAGCGGGTAATCTCTTTGATATGTTTGTCTAGGTGCTTCTTGTCAGACTGAAGGTTCCCCACTGTAGTCCACAGGAGGTCCTGCTCAGCGAGAGGAATACCCATGGTAGCCAAGGTCACTTCAACAGTATTCATATCTGTCATAGTAGCAGACTCAGTCTTACGAGACACCATCTCACCGTACCGACGACCTACCCAGTTGATGTAGGCTTTGTTATACGAGGAGATGTTACGGGCAAACCTGTTCCAATCGTAGACAGACTGATCAAACTGACCACCAGCTACGTTCTTCATGAACTTAACCATAGCATCAACTGAGTCGATAGTGATAGCACCACCGGGACCAGCAGCAATAGTTGGCAGAGGTTCTTCAGACAACTTAACGAAGAGATCGAAGAGACCTTCACCTACAGCCAGACGTGAGCTAAGGGCCGTCTCCTCTCCACTCAGAGCAGTTAGGAAACCATCTAGGGCACCATATCGAGCCAGATCGTAAAGACCAGACTCAGGGTCTACAGTACCTTCATACCCAAGTTTATCCTGTAGGTAGCCAGCAGCAGGGATAGCGGCAGCACCGTAGAAGATGACATGAGACAGAAGGAGACTCACACGTTCCTTAGGTGTAAGGATTTCACTGGTGAACAACTGCTCAGCCATACGCACATGGTAGGTAGTGAACTGCAAAGGCACAGCCATAAGACTACGTTGCCAAGGGGCTGCTGAGGCAGATGTCATAGAGGCAGTGAGGACATCCTGACGGTGTACCATGTTACGAGTTACATGAGGGTCAAAGATATCTTCATTAAAACCTTTAGCCTTACGCTCAAGGAAGTTGGTTGTAGCTGCTGCGATACGTGCAGAGAGTTCACCCTCCTTGAAGAAGAACTGTCCCCAGTCCAAAAGTTTGTTCCCGAGGAATGCTGCTGAGTTGTTCTCCTCAACCACTGTACGGTCAATGATGTTACGACCAGAGGCTACAATCCAGTCACGTAGTTTGATAAACTCTTCAGCTTCAATGCCTGTGAATGGAGCCTGTGTCTTAGCGATACGCTTCAGGGCACCCTCAGGGATTTCTGGGACCAAGGCTAGACGCATAGGGAAGACACCTAGGGCACCACGCATAGCACCTACAGGGCCGATAGTAGCAGAAGTAACACCGATGATGTTGACAATCTGGTTGGCCTGTACGTAGATTTGGTCAATGTTGAACATACCCAGCTTAGTGTGGAAAGCCATGGCACGTAGGAAACCAGCAGGGTCTTTAGTGCTAGCCCAGTCCAAAGCCTTAGCCAAACGAGGGGACTTACCATACGTCCAGTTAGCGATGGAACGCATGAGGTTACGCTCAGCAGCTACCAAGGCTGTAGTGTTGGAGAGACGCTGTTTGATTGTCTGTCGCTCAGTCTCCAAGGCTTTACCTACAGACTTCTTAGACAGAACAGCAGCCTCAAGCTTAGCCTTAGGTTTCATCCCAGCCAGTTGGTCAGCATTGAGGATAGCCCCTTCAGCTTCAGCAGCTTTAACCCAACCGTTGATAGCGTTGAAGAGGTAGTTCATCTCACCACGACGAGCTACAGTCTGGGAGAACCCACGCTCAATAGACTTAGTAGGGTCGATAACGTCTAGGTCGTCCCCTCCATAACCTACCAGAGGGCGTACACCACGCTTCTTAGAGGCATTGAGACCACCACGGAAGGAGTCACCAATGGTCCCCTTACCAGAGAAACCGCCTGAGATAGCCTCACCATCTGGGGCGTAATCAATCTTCTTAGTGATGTCTAGGCCATAGTCCTTGGCGAAGTCCTGTAGGTCAGCGACATCCTCAAGGGACAGGTTCCAGTCATTGTTACGAAGGATTACCTTGTTGATCTCAGCTACGGGGAGACCAGAAGAGATAGCATCTACAATGTTGTTGAACTGTTCTACAGCTTTAACTGCCTCATCCTCGAAGCGTACCCCCATGAATGTCTTAGGGCGTCCATCAACCTCAGCACCACCTGCCAGCTTAACCTTGTTCTCCTGCTTAAGGAAGAAAAGGGCTGGGGTGTTGTACTTACGGTGGCCACCTACGTTATAAGGCAAGACATCAGAGTGGTACAGCCTACGTGTCTTAGGGCTTTGAGACACAGCGTAACGGACAAACCCTACACTGTCGATCTCGTAGAAGCCATCAATCTCGTAGACCTTAGCATCCTCAATCAAGTCACTACGGTTAACTACAGCACCAGTGTCTAGGTTATATACCTTAGCATCAGGGTCTACCTCAGAAGCTACACGAGCACGGTTATAGACACCATCAATCTGGAGCATCTCCTCACCGTTGTTGACAGCATCCTTAAGGATACGATCAGCGTTGATGTAATAGTCTATGTCGTTAAGTTCTACTAGGGTGTTATAGTATTCCACTACTTCTTGACGAGGCTCAGAACCAAACTTCTGCTCATAGCGAGTAGAGAACTCATCTGGGGTCAGAGGCTCAGTGCGGTAGTTGAACACTGGGTCATCTCGTAGTTCCAGCATGACAGCATCTACGTTACTGCGCTCAGAGAACTTAACAGGCTTACGTACTTTACGGTACTGCTTACTTAGATCACGGAGAGCCAAGGATGTCTTAGCCTCACCCTGTTTAAGGATGGCATCAAGCTGAGGAGTAGTCTTAGCAGTAGTGGACATGATGCTGGAGAAGAACCCTGAGGCTAGGTCTTTAACCTCAGTGGCATCTACCAGACCCTCAGTAGGTACAGCCCACTCACGTACTACAGCATAGTGAGGAGTCCCTTCGTGAAGCTGTTCAACAACCTCACCACCTACAGAATCAGCAAACTTCTGAGCACCTTCTTGAGTCTTGAAAGGTTTACTCCCTGAGCGGCCAAGGTATGCCTGCCCAAAGATATTACCGAAGTTGTCAGTACGGATAGAGTAGTCTAACTCACGACGCTTATACTGTTTGTTGAGTTCACGTGTCTTAGCCAGCCAACCATCTTTGTTAGCTTCCTTGATTGCAGGGTCAACGTAAGGGCCGAAGTCAATCTGTTGGAATGCCTTAAGCATCTGGTTGTTAGCTTCTAGGTCACGGCGAGCCTGTAGCTCAGGAGACGAATGGTAGTCAGGCATCTCACGAGCAGGACGGATAAGACTAGAGTCAGTACCCTCAGTTAGAGTACTGTCATCCACACCTAGATCACCATGGCGTACTACGACACCCTGAGCTTCCTCAGCACTATGGTACTTGGAGATAACCTTAGGGCGGCTACCGTTTCGTGCAGCACCCTTTAGGGATTGGTTCAGGGCAGACGAGGTACCAAGGGATACGACATCAGCCACTTGAAATAGAATCTCTAGATCAGAGTTCCAGCCTACCCCACCCTCGTCCACCATAGACAAGAAGGTCTCCAGATAGAATGGGTTCTCCTCTGAGAAGACGCCAGCATCTTGGACACGATCTAGGATACCTTCCAAGCGAGTCTCGAACTCCTCGGCAGATAGGTCCTGAGAGTACAGGAGAGAGGTCTCACGGGCCAGTTCCGCTAGCTGTGCACCAGACTCCGTGAATTGTTGGTCCATGCCTAGGAGGGACGTTACAGAGCCTCCTACGTTGTGTAGGACTGAGGACACCGCAGTATCTAGGAAGTACCCTACGCTAGACGTGAAGCCTTCGCTACGTTCACCACGCTTACGGGCAACGATACGCTCAGCAGCTAGACGACGATCAAGGATTTTCTTCTCAGTCTCATTGAATGTATCCCGTTGGTTCAGCAGAATAGCGAAGTCAGGAGATACATAGTCTTGATACTGGAGAGCCTGTGCCTGAGCCTCGATAAGCTCTACACCATTCTCAGGTTGCTCAGAGACTACACGACTAATGTTCTCAGTGGCTCTGTTCTCGTTAGCACGGTTAGCTTTATCGTTAGCCTGAGACTTCAGTAGACCAGCTTGGCCAGACTCTAGGTCAGCATTAATGGACACCACATTGTCTTCCAATGCAATGGCGTAGAAGTCTGTGAGGTTTTCCTTGTCAACCTGAGTAAGTTCCTTAGGGCCTAGTCCAAGCTCTAGGAACTCACCTTGATCAGACTGACCAACTTCTAAGAAGTCTTGAGGCATTAGTTACTTCCCGGTGTGAAAGCTGAGATGTTATTACCTTGAGGGCGGTTAGGTTTCAGAGAGGGGAACTGAGCACCTTGGGACAAACCGAAGTTAACCCCTACCCCACCTAGTTGAGCAATGTCCCCGAAGAGTTGAGCACGGGATTGAGCTTGGCCAATCTCTTGGGACAGACCAGACATCTGACTAGAGAAACCTAGGGCCTCACCTAACTGGGACCCGATAGCTCCAATACCACCTTGTCCGCCTGAGCCACCTAGAGAACCTGCTGCCTGTGCTGTAGCAACTGACTGAGCACGTTGAAGCTGAGCCTGACGGATAGACTGCCTACGGCTCCTTCGTGTAGCTACCTGCTGCTGTCGCTGAGATAGTTTAGCTGCCTTACGCTGTTGAGAGACAGAAGCTACGGTCCCCGCCACAGAGGCTACAGCGCCAATTACTAGTGCAACCTGAGGCATTACTCCTCTCCTTCCAGTACGTAGATATCGTATCTACCTGTGTCTTGGTCTAGCCCTACGTACTTAAAACCAAACCTCTTGGCTAGTTTAGCAGTGGACTTGTTGTGTGGTTCTACAGCTACCCAGAGGTGCCAGTACCCCATGTCTTCTAGGAACTTCTTCATGCTGTCTAGTGTAGCTGACATATCCAGTAGGACACCCTTGTTGAACTTAGAGACATAAGGGAAATGAATGATAGCAAACTCATCGCTGTACTCTAGGTCTATCCCGTAGTCTTCTTTCTCAACTAAGGTGAACCTACGGCTAGTAAGAGGGGTTTCTGGCATCTAGTGTTTCCCAGCCTAAAAGGTTAAAGTCTTTCCCTGTGGCACCCTCAAACCTCAGACGCATTACTCTGCCACGTCCACGGGTACGAAGCCTAGTGGTGATGACAGTGGTGGGGTAATCAAAGTTACTGAGATCATCTGCGTCTACGACAAGAGGGTACTTATACCGATAAGCTTCTTGCTGAGCAGAGGAGGCTATCTTCTTGAAGTCCCAGAATGTGGAGACCTTAAGAGATGACTCTCGGGTAGGACTATAGGAGCCATCCCCATTCTCAGTCCATCCAGTCTCAGTAGCTCGTAGAAGAACAGTGACATAAGGGGAGTTCTTCCTGCGGCCTAGGTCTCCCATGAAGTTATAGGATGCTTCAGCGTATGCACTGTAGTCCTCCGTACCCCAATCAAGAAACTCCTCAGCGGTGAACTCAGAGAAGGTAAGAGAACCTGAGGGGTCACGGGTAAGGAACTGAATAGCAGAGGAACCTATCCCGCCTAGCTGCTGAGAGGAGACCACTTGGTTACCTGAGCTATCTACTACAACATTGTTTAGGCTATCCACAACAGTAAAGTCTACCTCACCTACTCTACGTCCTTTGAAGAAAGTTGGGGCCACGACATAAGGAGTATCTGTAGATTTATCCGAGATGGTCCAAGGGTAAAAGGCCCCTAGTTGCACATCGAGAAGAAGGATACGATTCAGCTTATAGCTTACAGACTCATCGTTGTTCGGGTGGCTCCAGAGAACTACATCGTTGAGGCCATCGTAGGTCCCTACTACAGAAGCCCTAGCGCCCCCATCGATACTGTTCCAAAATGTTTGTATGGTATCACGAGAGATGTTCTCTTCCACAAGACCATTGTCCTCGGTTACTCGGATAGTGTGGATACCTGTGTAGCTCCACCAGAAGGGAAGACCATTCTGTCCTGAGACTAGGCTCTTACGTGCAGACAGACCATCATCAGTGATACGGTAGACAGAGTACTCAGAGGCACGGAATACATTATCTACACCAGAGATACGCCATACACCGTTGTCAGCGAAGACCAGTAGAGATGCCCCGAATGGGTGGAGGCTCTTGATACCACGAGCATCTGGGATAGAGATAAACCCACCGTCAGTATCTAGGAGGTCAGAGGCTTCTTCAGATGTTGGGTCGTTAACCTGATAGCAGTTCCCGATGTCACTAAAGTCCTCAAGGATACGAGAGAAGTAAACCTTAGAGCCTACCCCACCGTAGAAGACACGTCCTGCAAAGGAGGCTACCGCACTAAACCTGTCAGTCAAAGCCGCTGAAGGGACGCCAGTAATACCTGAGGCTGTCTCTCTGTCCCCTTCGAAGAGGTCTAAGACAAAGTGTCCGTTGACGATCAAGGTGTTCCCAGAGTAAATCTTCTCCCACTCAGCCACAGAGAAGTTACCAGAGCTATCTTTACCAGAGTACCAAGGGTGGGTAAGAGGGGGATACTCGGAGTTAGCTCCTGTGTAGGCAGTCAGAGCAGCGTCCCCTTTGTCCCCTACCCAGCCACAGTTACGTGTGTCATAGTCTCGGAGAACATCTACCGGAGTAGCTTCACCTTCTACTAGGTCAAGACGAGGAGTCAAGTATTCGAAGTCACGTACCTTGAAGTCAATCTGGGTAACAGAGAAGGAACCATTCGAAGGATCACGCTCAATGTAGAAGGACTCAATCTGAGGAGAGGCGACAACTAGACGACCATTGATAGACGCTGTATCTACATGAGAGGTCCCAGCACCTAGACCGTCAGTCTTATTGTAGGGCGTCATGTCTAGGATGTACGGAGTACTGTCAGCATCTGACGTAGGTACCTCGCTACCAGACAGTGCACCATCCTCACGAAGGTAGAACCTAAGTGTATGTCCAGCTTGCACCACCACATACTCTAGGTCTGAGTCCTCCCCTACATTAGTCCAAGTGGATGTACCAAAGAGCAGGCCCTCTGTATATGTCTCAGAGGATAGCTGACTGCCAAACTCATACTCCATACCTAGGCGTTTAGAACGGTTCCCCGCCTTAAACAAGGAGCAGTTCAGTTCATCAATAGATGCTTCATTAGGGAAACTAAGCTCAGAGAACTCAGTTAGAAGCCCCTTGTTGAACGTGTTTCGAATCGTTTGGTTTAGCTGCTGAGGCATTAGATTTCTTACGCTCTTCTCTGATCCTAGTGTTCTCGTCTCGTCTTACTGCTACTGAAGGCTTCTTAGTTCGAAGATACTCTTTGATCTTAGCTATAGCCTTATCCGGTGTAGTGAAAGACCCTGAGAGTTCTTTGGCTACTGAGCCTTTGTCCTGTTCGATGTTGAAGAGAGCAAAACCATTGTTGGCTTTCTTGACGTAGTACTTAGTCTTTAGTTTGTCTGAGGTGATTACAAAGACTGGGTTGTCATTCTCAGACTGTGTTCGTTTAACGTCCATAGTTGCTCCAGTGGTTTGGTCGCTTGGTACGGTACATATCGTTCTGCATGAAAGCCTTCTGTCTACGTGCAGCTTGCTCTACCTTAGGGTCTGATCCACCTTTGAGGAGAGACATCGCAGTTGACTTGGCTTCAGCTAGGAAGTAGGGGTACAGTGTTGCATCTAGGTCTGGCGTAAAGCCATCACTGATCTGGAAAGTAGGGTACTTGGTACCGTAGGCTCGTACCTTGCTCTCTTGAAGTGTAGCCTCTGTGGTACTGTCGTAGGAGTTTAAGACAACCCAGTAATCATCAAAGGAGGTGTAGAACCTAGGGTCTTGGTCATTGAGAATACGTAGCTTGGTTCCACCATTCTTATCTAAGACAGTATCGTAGTCCTCTTGAATGGTGTCAGTACGGGAGAGAAAGTCCATAGGTTCACACCAGACAATCTCCTTGTAGTCCCCATTCTTGTCCTCATACCAGAGAGCAGTAATCTCTTTAACATTCTCTGGGTAGTAGAAATGAGTAGGGAACTCAGAGTCAGACGCTGCTGTCATCTTCAGGAGTTCTTGATGTTCAGGTATCTTACGTGTGGCGATGATGTTGAAGTAAGTGTCACGGACAATGGAGGCAACCTGCTGAGCCTCTACGCTATCTGAGATGCTATTAACATCCTCAGAGTCCATATCGCTTAAGATACTTTGAACTAGTTGGAGGAGTGTATATTTCATCAGACTTCCTCACCACTTGACCTTGTCAGCCCAATATGCAGCAGACATCTTGCCTTTAGCAATATTCTTAGCGTGACGGGCCTTAAATGATTTTTGACGGGCAGTAGGTTTCTTATCTCCGCTTACACCTTGTTGCCCAAAGCGGATAGTTTTAATCTTGTCCCCTTCTTTAGCCACAACAACGTGAGACTTAGTTGGGTGTTTAGGAGTTCGCTTAGGTTTGTTAAACCCAGATACACCTGCTCTTTCTAAGCGCGGGTCTTTCTTTTTAGACATACTTACACCTTCTTTTTCTTTTTTGCTTTAGGTGCAGATTTAGCCATAGCCTTTTTAGCGGCTACCTTACCTTTCTTAGTGTAGGCAAATTTTTTCCCTTTGACTGTAGGCATCTTTGTTCTCCTTATGGTGCGTCGGTTACGATATCGGCTGCCGTCATGTTATACATTACAAAGGTAGCAGTTCCCACATTGTCCTGAATGTTTGGGTAAGTGTCGCCGTCCCCCATACGCCACCAGTGATCCGGTGGTGTTCCGAGTGTGCTTAGATCAAACGGCGTTCCGCTGTTGTAGATGCTGGCAACGTTGGCTGACTGATCAGACCCCCACACGGCAAACTCATCAACGCGGCAATTGTCGCGCATGTAGGTCCCCGAAGAATACCGACCAATGCGCAGATTGTCGGCGTCAATGCCACTTGACCATCCATAGTTTGAATTGCTCCAAGTGCCGCCGCTGGTCACGTCTACCCCGTCAACGTAAACGGTGAAGCGCCCGTAATAGTCATTAATTGCCCCACTAGAGCTTCCCGTTGTGCCGCCATCGTAACAGACCATAACGTGCTTCCAAACGCCTGCGGAAAGTAAGTTGTTGGCCCCATTCCATTGGAGATAGTTGTTGCTTGAGCCATAGCGGAAACGCAGGCTGTCGTTCGAACCAAGGTAACGCAAGAACAGGTGCCCGCCGTTAGTAGTGTCGTTGTCTCCAAAATAGAAAATAGTCTGCGAATTATTATTGTTCGTACCACCTTTGAACCATAGGTGGATGGTCCACTCATCCCCACTCCCAGAGCCGTTGCCGGATCGACCCAACTCCGCTTCAAGCAGTGCTGCATTTGCGCCGAGATAGTCTTGGTTGGAAAAGTTAATGCTCTTTGTGTTAGAGAACGGCGGTGCAGAAACGACAAGGGCAATGGTTTCACTGTCCTGTCCAAAGTAATTGATCGCCGTCGCCGTGATGTTGTAAGTCGCAGGAGACAAGCCAGATCCGCCGATCAGCTTACGGATATTTCCGTCAACAGTAGTGACACCTGACGGTAAGCTGTCCCACTCATAGCCTACTCCATTAGAAGCAGTTAGCTCGTAATTCAGTGTGTCGCCTTCAGTCAAGTTAATCGTAGTGGGTGAGGTAATAGCAGGGGCAACTCCTTGAGAACCGCCAGCCACATTAAAGACAGAGGTGTTCAATGCGTCGACAACTGAGGTGACGTCAGCACCATACAAAGAACCGTTTTCATCAACTACTTCTGTGTAGTCAAGGTCTACAAAAAGAGCATTTTCTCTAGCATTGTCTTGGATAGAAAATGTTGTGTCTGTCGGATTTTCCATCACAGCTTGCAAAGTGTCTAGGAACTGCGCCCCGTTGTTATCTTCAACAAATACGTTTCGGGCATCGGAGTTTTTGTAGATTTTAATTGTCATCGTTTAAAAACCTCAATGTACATCCCTGCATTGACTACCGAACCTGTGGAACTTAGCTTGACTTGTAGAAAAATAGGGTTGTCAATTGTGTTGCTGTCCCCTGCATAAATGCCTAGCAAAACACCACTGCGTCGATAAGCAACACCAGCGCCTTGGTCTAGCCGCCCAAGAGAGGAAGGAAGCGAGTATTGAGATGCCCCCGCTCCTAAAAGAAAACGAAACTCAAGGTCTGCGTTGTTGCTGTCAGGTGTTACAGTAAAGTCGGGTCGGACAGACAGTGTTGAGTACTGTGTAAGTTCCGTGATGTCGATAGCCCCTGTCGAACTGTCTAGCAAAGTGGTTACACCAGAAGGGAGGTTTTCTATAGTAAAAGACCCAAGCCCATCATTAGGAAGAGTAGTCCAAGTGTCTGCTGCTAAAGAGACCGGTGTGGATGAGGTAGACGTATCATTGTAGTCTGCAATACCGTGGTGGAGTTCTGCGACTGACATCCAAGTCCCTGATCCTGCTCCATCCGCCACATATACTTGGTTAGCGCTTGCTGTATCCACACCCTTAGGTTCATGGATTTCAGAGCCAGACAAAACACTGTGTTGAATAGTTGGCAATTTTCTATCTCCTAAGGGTTTGGGTAAGAGGAGACCCGAAGGTCTCCCCTAGTTAGTTTATGGTTAGGCACCAACGCCTACATACTCAATCACGAGGTCAGCTTTACCTGCGGTCAGAGTAGCAGCGGAAGGTGTGACGTATACGACACCACGGTTAGAACCGATGGTAGATGTACCGCCAACCAGAGCACCGTCACAGTTTACTACAGCACCGGAGCCAAGAGCACCGAAGGCGATAGTTGCATCAATGCCATCGGCATCAATAACAGTCTGGTCAGGTTGAGCAAGACCGATGGATACAGTCTCGGTACCAGCACCGGCAATAGCTTCAGTTACCACGAGAGTAGCTTTAGTAATTGCAGAACCAGCAGGGATATAAGCATCCCATTCAGAGACATCCGTCAGGGCGTGGTTACCATTGACAAGATCAATAGACACTGTCATGTGGTTAGTTGCCTGTACAGCGTTACGACCCTTAGGGTTTTCCTCTGCACGGTCAAGACCAAACTTAACCTTCAGGCCATCAAAGTTATCCCAAGACATATTAAGTCCTCCTTATACGGTTGGGTCTGCTACGACGGTGATCAGGTTTTCTGGGCGGAAGACCTTAGTACCATAGCGAGCAGTTGTTACAGTTTCCCAACGCTGGAAGTCTTTGTTGTATTCGGTATCTACCTCAGGCATCTGACGCCATGCAGCCTTCCAAGGAAGGATATCAGACGTTGCAGAGAAGAAGTAGTTAGCCTTACCAGCAGTGGAAGAGAAGTCGTTAGTGGTCGTACCATCACGCTCAGGCAGAGCACTGTCGGTTACTTCTGGCAGGTAGTCAGAGGTATAGACGTCAAAGCCATATACGTTCTTAACAAACTGGACAGAGGAGCCATCAATAGCATCAGCCACGATACCTTCCCAACGAGGGTTGTTGGATACGTCAACCAGATTGGACAGAGTGTTCAACTCATATTCCAAAGATGGGTCGACAATAGCCACCAAGTTCTGTGCAGGGACATTAGCTTTCTTCAGTGCATAGCGAGCATACGCGAAGTCAGCAATCTCCAGTTTACCAGCGTTACCACCAGACATACGGTGGTATGCACCGTTGATTGCACCCTGTGCGTTGGCAGAGTACAGGTCCTCAGGGCGAGCCAGAACGTCAGTCTCAAAGCGTTCCATGATAGCACGGGATTGCTTAGGGACAAACTCAGACATTACGCGGTCCATGTAGAACGAGTCTTGCAGGTTCTTCTTGGTCACGTAGGTACCCGACTGGAGGTACTCAGTGATGGAGAATTGCCATTCACCAGTATCCAGAGGACGGTACTCAACAGCGGTATCTTCTGTGTAGTCGTTTACCGATGCATCACCAACGGATGGGATAGTGAAGGTGTCACCATCTGGGAAGCCATCCAGCATATCGACCCAGCGCATTGCCATCAGGTCGTCTTTCAAAGTCTCCTTGAGTTCACTCGACCACAGTTCAGAGCGGATGAGATACTCGGAGGTTGCAGTAGTCATAGTCATTTGACTAATCTCCTAGTTTTTAAGTGTTACCAAATTTACTTCCGAGTCGCATCTTGTCTGCCATCATTTGCTTTTGTATACGTGGCGAGAAGTACTCGGAACGGTTAGTGCGGCGAAGGTTCTGGTAGTAAGCCCAGTCACGATCACCAGTTGTAGTAAACGTATCAGCCGAAGTATTGATGGTACCTTTACCCGGAAGAGGGTTAGATTCCTTGTTAGCTTCACCACCTACGAGACGCATGAAAGCAGCAGGGGATTCAGCGGCCAAGTCTTGGAGACGTTCTTTAGACATTCCAAGCTCAGTACTTCGTTGAGACATTACTTCGTCTACCTTGTTGCCGTAGAGTTCTGTAAGCTTAGCATCAACAGTTTGAAGGTTGTTGGTGCGTACAGTCTCTTTGTCTCGGCCTTCGATGGTGGACATAATAAGGTTCTTTAACTCATCCTCACTAAACTGGGGAGTGGTGTTCTCCTGCTCAGTGCCACCAGTATTAACTACAGGGTTCTCCCCGGTGGAGGGCGTTCCTTTGTTCTGTAGTTTCTCCATGAGTTCCTTGGCGTAATCCTGTTTGTCCAGTTCCCCACGTAGCTCCTTGAGTTGTCCCTCTAGGTTAGCGATGTGAGTATCAGCCTCTAGTTTCCCTTTGGCTAGGACTTGTGGATCAGCCCAAGTATCTCCTTTGGACTTGACTACCTCAGCTACAAAATCAGTTGGGTTCTGAGGTTGTTCTTGAGTAGTCTGTTCTTGTTGGTTGGTCTGGTTACCATCCTGAGTGAAATAGGACACTTGGTTAGTCTTCCTGTTTGATATTGATTAACTTAAGGACATCTTCAATAGCTTGGTTGTAGCCATTGTTGTGTGCCTGATGAAATGCCCATGATGGGCTATCGTAGTCTGGGGAGGATTTATCCTTCTTCTCCAAGACCTCTGCGAGAGCTTCAAAGGCATTTAGATACGACTTGATCTCCTCCTTTCGCTTCTCCTTGGCCTCACCTTTGAGACCAGACAGCCAGATAGTTTGCATATTACAATCCTGACTCGGCTGCTACCTGAAGCTCTTCTTGGTTCTGAGCCTCAGCATCTTGTGATGCACGTTGAGTTTCTAGTTGTTCCTCAACTGCAATGTTCTCTCCGTAGAGTTCGTCTTCTCCCAGTTCATAGGCGACAATCTCAGCAATCTTCTTACCTGAGAGGTGTACACCTACTGTAGGGTCAGCTTTAAGTTGGAGCATCTGTGTAATGTTCTGGACACGCTGGGCACGTTCAGCAAAGTGTCGGGCACCTACAGGGATGATCTTACCTTTAGCCGTGATGTCTTCTTTGGTGATAGACTTAAAGATGGTGGCGTTAAACTCATCGTCCAAGACTCGGATAGTATCAGCCTCATCCAAGTTACGACGACCGGACTCAAGCATAGAATTCAAGATAGGTTCAATAAACTCTTTCTCTAGCTTGGCAGCTTTGTTCTGGAAGATACGACCAGCAGCATTCTGGAGAGTCTGGACTTCGAAGGCTGTCTTCTCACCGGGGGTACGGATGCCCATAGCTTGACGTGGAGCACCAGCCAGTTCTTCCATCTTATTCTCTAGGTTCTGAATCTGGAAGTCAGCGTTAAGTGCTGTGGCATCAGGCACCAGAGGAGCTACGTCACCTTCTTCACCCATGATGATACGCTCACCGGGGGCATACTCAAAGTCTTCCACCTCTCCACGAATCTTCAAGACTGGTAGAGCAATCTGGTCAAAGACATCAGCCTTAAGGTTCTCAAGGTGGTCAATACGATACTGCATACCAACCAAGTTGTCCAAGGGACCCATAGCGTAGAGGTTGTCAGGACGACTACGCCAACCAGAGTGGAAGATAGGTGCGGAGCCTAGCCAAGAAGGAATCTCTTCGTCGGAGACAATGTAAGCCCTATCAGCTACAGTGATCATACGATTCTCTTTGAACTCCCCTGAGTCTACATCGTAGATGTCACCGTAGAAGGTCAGGAGTTCCACATAGTTTGAACCGTAGTAGTGCTGGATGTTGGAGAACCCATCAGCTACGAAACCATCAGCCTTGTGGACTTCATCTGCCGAACCTACCTGAGTACGGAGGTTAAGCATCTTATTGAAGTCTTCCTCTGGGATAACCTTCTTAGCATCTCCCAGTGTCATCAGGGTACGGATGATCTTAGGGGAAGACTTGAAGTCAGAGGAGATAGGGTTGAAGACAATATCGTAAGGGGAGATACGGACTAGGTTAGGGCCTACGTAGTCAACGACTTGTTCACCGTTAACCTCGGTGTAGTCTGTCAGGTGCTCCACTGTGGCGAAGCAGTTACCGAAGAGGATGTAATCATCGATGAGACGATCCATGGTAACTTCGAACTGAGACTGACGTACCTTGTTCTCCATATAGGCTTGGATAACATTACGCTTCTCATCCCTAGCCGCTGCCTTGTCCTCAGCTTCCCAGCGCATCCAGTTGGAGTTAGGGAAGATAGCCGCCGTGTAGTTGGCCTTGAGGTTGTCATAGATTTGACAGAGCTTAGGGGTGGTAGTTGAGTTAGACCATGGGAGCTTAGCGTTGGAAGTCGTACTAGTATCTGTAGCGTAGATATAGTTACGGAGTTCCTTCTTCTCCTGAATCCATCCTTGGCGATAGTTGTTCCACTCATGCCATTGGTTAGAAATCTCAGCAGCTAACTGGTGAGGCTCCATAATGGATTCAAAGTCTAGTGTTGTTCCTCGTGCCATTAAAAGCTCCTGCCGCCGAACCTAGGGTGGAATACGACGTTACCTTGTGACTTACTCTTCTTCATTGATTTAGCTGGGCGTACAGCACCTTCAATAGCTGTAGCTAGGGCATCCTTAACGTCGTCATGGGGTGGGTTGTTAGACACTAGTTCATCCTCTAGGACTTGAGTGTTACCACCTCGGTAATGCCAGACCTGCATGTTATCATACCGTGGTACTAGCAGAGCCTCCATACGTTCCTCCTTGGAGCCTTCATGCCGAGTAGGTTTGACTTCCTCTACACGTAGCATGACACCATGAGGGGCTAGGTAGTCCTGCTTAAGAGACTTAACGATAGCTTGTTGGGCTGCTGTAGTCTCTGCCCTAAGTTTCTTAAAGCCCCACTTATTGTGGAGAGCTAAGAGGTTCTTGAAGTACTCAGATATCTTATCAGTCTGAAACCTGTCGATGTCTAAGACATATATGGTATTATCCTCGTCTACCCCAATCACTACGATAGCTGTATAGTCAGCCTCCTTACGTGTGGAGTATGCGAAGTCCATAGCTGCTACTAGGTTCAACCTACGGCCTTTGTAATACCAGTAGCCTCGCTCTAGCTCCAAGTGTTTCTTATCGAAGTACTGGAACTTATCATAATCGATAGGTCGGCTATCAGGGTCAGTAGGGTCGTTGTAGTACTGAGCACGGAACTGTGTACGGTCTACATACTTAGCCTTCTTACGGGCAAGTTCCCTGATGTCGAACCCAAACCACTTACCATCTTTACGTTGTTGGCGAGGCCATAGGAACTGTCCGGTACCATCCCCTCGATCTTCCACTTCACGTTCGAGAATCTCATAGATGTTCTCTTCGCCAGTTACTTGACCGTCCTCGTCAAAGGTAGGTTCCACCATAGCAAGCATAGTTGCGTATAGGTCCTTGGGGTGGTACCGTGTGCCTACTACCCACTCCTGTGCACCTGTACCTTCGATAGAGGCTAGGAGGGAGTACTGGGTTTCTACTTTGTTACGACCTTCTTGAGTGTAGGCATTCTCATATACTACGACATCATCCAATACTGCAATGTCGAAGTGGAGACCTGTAATCCCTGTAGTCAAGCCAGCAGTCATGATACTAGGGTCACGAATCTGCTCATGTGCTCGGAGGGGGTGGTCTAGTTCAATCTCAGTCTGGGTCCACTTAGACCTCTTACCTTCCTCAGGGTGGATGTGATCAGGCCAGTAGTGTCTATGGACATCAGACTCAAAGATTTGTTTGATGAAGCCAAGTTGTTTCTGGGCTAGGTTAGATGTAGCTGAGATATACAGGACACGCAGTGTAGGGTCCTTAGTGAGTTCCCAAGCTACCCTGTAAGCTACCATAGCTGACTTACCATGGTCCCGAGGGAAGAGGACTAGCTGGTGATCCTTAGCATCTGGGCGACACCACCAATCAATTAGTTCCTTGTGGCATCCGCCTAGGGCACGCTGGCCTTTAGAGACTAGGTTGATAAAGACCTCTAGGCTAGCCTCAGCAGCTTCCCTAACTTGGTCTTTGCTGCTGCTAGTCATTAGTTAATTAAACCCTCTTCACGTAGACGATCTAAGTCATCCTTAACTTGAGTAGAAGCTTCTTGGGTTGAAGACTTAGACTTCTTAGCTGCTACCTTAGTACGCTTATCTTTCCATGGTTCATCAATCAAGAACTTAGAGGCTGTGAAGGCTGAGCGACCACCTGAGTCTACTTCATTGATTACAGCTTTGAATGCTTTAGACTTACGCTTGACATCAGCGTGGTGGACCATCTGGTCATATGCCTTCTTGAAGAACTTAAGCTTCTTGATACGTTCCCAAGCCTCTAGCTCCCCGAAGACTGCCATAGCGAAATCATACTCACTTGGGTCATCTACACAGTACTGGACGTAGAGGTCAGGGAGATAGATAAACCTATCCTCATGGAATCTGGAGACAGTGAAGATAGCTTTGTCTAGGCGCTGAGTGCAGAGATCAATGATGAGACCAGACGTATAGGGGATGTTGTTGTCTGAGTACAGGTAAGAACGGTCTAAGGGCAGGGTTTTCTTAGAAGAGGACGACATAATAAGATATATAGCTCCTATACGCTTAGGCCCTCCTAAGGTACTACCTTACATCTTGTAAGGACTTCCTTAGTGGGCCTAGGGATTACTTAAGTATACTTAGGTTTAACTTAAGTTTAATTAATAGTATTATATAATATCTAGTATCATACTTAGTACTTATATAAGTCTTAATATCATACTAGACATCACTAAGCACTATACCTTAGTAAGTAGCTTATAGTATAATTATAACGTATTCCTTTGTAGAAGTCAAGAAGAATCTTCACCTTTGGTACAACTTTTTTACACCTCCATGATTTTGTTGAGAAAATATTTTGGTGTCATTCAGAATATATAAGGCCCCCGGTGCCCCCCTTGGCCCCCCTTTGGTATATCCGAGGGAAACACTAATGTTAATCCTTGTTACTTGCGAACCATTCTCATGTTGACCACGGTCATTTTTGGTGTATCACACCCAACCCATAAACCTTTGGCCTATGTCACTGATTTACAACACTGTATCCCTTTGGCCACACCTTGAACAACGTTCACAAATACACATTGACTTCCTATGTCTTCTATGCTTACGCGCACGTGCGTTCTCTATACGCTTGCACTTGTGCTTCACCTCACCCTATCCTTAAGTATAGGTATGGAATTTCTTACTTGCGTTCCCTGTTGGCTAGGTCTAGGTTGGTGTCATCGATACGCAGACCTCTAACCAAGCGCTAGAGCACGATAGTGCGACGCATTAAAATGCTAACGGCAACAGAGTTAGAAAGAGCTATTGACAAGTACGGTGCAAGGCCCTACGTTAATCTCTAAGCCAAGGCACAAGGCTCTAAATGTGTTCACGCTTGGCACGACGTTAGTATCGGCCACCGCTAGATGACTTAAGGCACTTGGGCGCATAGTTGACCCGTATGTGGATTGAGTAACATGGTACGCTCTTTGATATTTCCCTAGTGATAGGGTTTGCACCTTTCGTCAGGTTGGTTAGGTGCACAGCGATTAGATCAACCTCTTTAGTGGTTCGCTAAGTGCGTACTACTTCTGCCCAGTCCCGATGCACTGTTGTAAGACTTTCCTTAACGAGAACCACTTAGGAAGGATCACAGGCAAGCGGGTAGGTGGCCCACGGCGAATGCAAAGTGGGGAAATAGAATTATCTATGAATAGTCAGAAGGCTTTCACGGTAGTCAACTAGGACGCCTATGAGAGCCTTTATGAGTATTCATTAAGGAGAAGGATATGCTACCTCACCAAGAGTTGCAAAAGCTCATTGATCGTTACCCAGCTAATGACAGTGACCCTTTTGTCGTAAGCCTCTACAAATTGATTATGTTCAAGAGGGGCCTGAAGAAACTGAAACGTAAACATAACATCAAGGAGTAACACAAAATGAAAATCAACCTGACAGCCAAGCAAGATACTTTCACAGTAGACGGTATCAGGCACACTGCCATCGACTTCAAGCGGGACGCCAAGACCTTGGCAACCATGATTAAGTCCCGTTTGTTCGCGGCAACCAACAAGTAACACTGAAACAACAGCAACATATCAAAGCAAAAAGGATGAATGATATGACTACTGATACAATTCAAAAGTGGGTAGGCAACGCCCGCAACGCTGAGTATGGGTTCTTCAATGCCTGCCTCTATGCCTTGGAACAATTCCAAGAGAAGAACAACAAGCCACTGTATGCCTTGATTGCCTTCACCAACGGCAAGAAGTTTGGTAGCTATCAGATCGAGCAGGGGTATAAGCTGACCCAATTCAATGCACCCTTGAAGCGTGTCCTGAACCACGCCTTGAGTGACGTCAAGTTTACCTTCACCAAGGACGGTAAAGCTAAGGTTAAGGTCGGTGAGAATGGTGGGGCTAACGCTGATGTCATTCGTGCCATGCGTGAACTGTCCGACCTGCACAAGGGGAAGATTGGTGTGAAGTCTGAACACTTCAAGGAGATGTTCCCTGCACCTACACCTCAAGCTAAGGAGTTTGATGTTAAGGCATGGGCTGAACGAGCAGCTAAGGCACACCCTGAACAGGTGGAAGCTATGATTGCTGCCCTTCAGGCACAGCGTTAAGCCAATGAAATATACAATCTTTTCTATTGACAACCCTAACGACTGGCACACGATGGCTAAATTCATGCGTCATGTGGATAGTCTTAGGGCCTTGTCTAAGCTGAAAGGTGAGGTCATCCAGTGCGTAGGCATGTGGGAAGGGAAGCTTGAGCCTTCCTTCTTGTGTCGTACTGATGACTTCGAAGACCATGTCAGGTCTAAGGGGTGGTGTGACAACCAAGACGCAGTGCTCCAAGTAAGTGAGTGCAACAAACAATACGCTCAGTTTCTCTGGCTAGAGACTGGGCACACTGAGTTTGCAGGTAGCTTGAAGAGTGTCTCTAAGGACACAGCTTTCAAAGAAAACGGGTTCACCTATCGCCCTGACCTTGATACCTATTGGGTCTTGGTAAGGGGGAACCCTGATACAGTGCCTGAACAAAGAAGCCCATACAGGGCCAGTAACCTAGGTTAGGCTAGGGTACCACCAGAGACACAGCTAGAGGCGCTCTACGGTGCCTTACAGGAGGTCTCAAACACAAGGAAAGGGTTAAGGTATGAAGATTAAAACTTGGGATGACATGCCCGCTGGGTCAGTGCTTTACAAAGACTGGAAAAGGTGGGTTAAATTAACTCATTCCTGTCACATCGTCCCCTCGATGAGCATGTCAGATGTTGGTGGAATGTCAGGCTCTAACCCTTTCGATGCCAAGGGTTGGGGTGCATTGAAATATTTTCCCATGCAGTACTTGACATGAGTGAAGAGACAGGAAAGAGACTAGGGCACTTGGTTCGGGCTGGGCGTTGTGGGACGTGGTTTAGTTTCCATAAAGGCTGGGACCAAGAGGCTACAGGGGAAACCCAATGTGATTTTTATATCAGGAAGGACATGGTGCTCGGCAGAGGTGACGGAGGGTATCTCACTAAAGCAAGAGAAATAATTATTCCTCTCCCCTACTTGACATGAAGACAAACAGTACTATATATTATACTTAAGGTATAAGACATATAGTATATATAATACTAAGTATAATACTAGGTGTTATACTAGTAGTGTATACCTAAGGAGGGCCTGATGAAATGCCTAGGAAGAATGACCTACTGGTATGGGTCAACGATTGGAGCGGTAACAAATCTCTGTGTAGGCTCAAGGCTGAGATTGACGAGGAAACTTACGATGCTCCTGATTTGACCAGAGGAAACCTATCACTATGGCGGAGCCCTGAAATGTGGGCAGAGTCAAGCGGTGGAGCTAAGAAAGACTTCACCTTCGTCTTGCCTAAGGAGTATTCAACATGATTCTGTTCAGACACAATCTTGGGAGTGAAGTCTTAGCCATAGGTCAGGGAGAGGTGTGTTTCACAAACAAATCCATGGAATGGTCGAGAGGTAAGCTGAAGAACAGTGCGTATAAGCCTGTCTTCTTGGTGTTACCTAAGGAGTACATGGCATGAAACCACCTACAAACAAGGACAGGTACGATGGGCTGTATGCCCACTATCCTGACAGTCTTTCCGCACTGCTTGAGGGAGAGACCTCTGCACTTCTTGGTTACGGTGGTAGTCCTTGGACTTACAGTGAACAAAGGGGTACAGGAAACCTAGGCAAGCGCAGCCTATGGCTACCCATAGAGTACATGAAATAAGAGGAGCAACTTGAGAAAGGAACCTAACCAATGGGACTAATGATTACAGTAGCAATGCCAATCGCTACCCTAATCCTAGGGTTTACCTTAGGATACTTCATGTCTGTTAAAGGTGTGAAGGATAGCGTAGAGGCTGGGATGCACATCGGTATGGAGCTAGGGGCTAATGCTGTAGCTTCACAGTATCTCACACCAGACCACCAACAACAATCAACCTCAAATGAAACTGAATCTAAGGCCATGTCCTATGGCTTTGACTTGACAACACCGACAAAAGGAAAGTAAACTATGACTAAAGAAATCCGTGACGACCTGCTCATCATCCTCGCTCCATTCTGTGGCTGGGACCCTGACCACAAGCTGAACAAGTACGATGAGGATGAACCTGAGTCTCTCAACCCACCTGTTGACATCCCTCAGGAGGAGATGAAGGAGGCTATCACTCAGTACTTCGAGGGTACCTCACTAGGCAAAAAGATGACCAAGGCGTCTGAGTACAAGCACCTCAAGGAAGTCATCGACCACATGCCCAACATCAACGTCATGCTCTGGGCGGATGGTAAGATCAGCGATGGTGACTTGGTTAGCCTCGTTAAGCAGGGCTTGACACCCATTGATCGCTACCGCTACCCCTTCGAGACTGGCAAAGAGTTCATTGAAGCATGTGGTGAGACTACTCGTAAGCTCTACCAGATGCGGGAAGAAGGTGTAGGTATGGTTGACCTGACTGGTGTGGTACTCAAGGTACCATCTAAAGGTAAGCGTGCAGCCATCGACAAACTCTTGGAGTCTGTTGAACTGCCTGACATTGCCTCCATGATTACTCTGTCTAAGTCCAACATCAATGAACTTCAGGCAGCACAGAAAGCTGAGGGTCAAGCCAAGGCTGAGGTTGAACGATTGGAGCAGGACCTTAAGCACACCCAAGATGTACTGCGTGACGCCCAGTTTAATGCTGGCGCCAAGATGGACCTGACCTATGAGGCTGATGGTGAAATCCCTGAGGGTAAGATGGTCTCACGTAAGGCATCTGACATCTGGCCTGACATCGATGGCTTGGACTTCGAAGTACCATTCTTTGAGTGGGATGGTGACCACCCTCAAGTGCCAGCTATCGACACAGGGTACATCTTCCGTCCTGACATGCTCAAGTCTGTGCTCTATGCCTTCGTGTCTAACAAACGTGGGTACTTGCAAGGTCACACAGGCTCAGGTAAGACTACACTCTTGGAGCAGGTAGCTGCACACCTGAACTTCCCATTCATCCGTATCAACTTCGACAGTGAGATCACTCGTATGGATTTGATTGGTCGTGATACCTTGGTTGATGGTAAGTCTGAGTTCATTGACGGTATGCTCCCTCGTGCCATGTCTCAGCCCTGCATCTGTGCCTTCGATGAGATTGACTTCGTCCGTCCCGATGTAGCCTATGTTATGCAAGCTGCACTGGAAGGCAATGGGCTGCGTATCACTGAGGATGGTGACCGCTTGGTTAAACCTCACCCAATGTTCCGTATGTTTGCCACTGGTAACACGGTAGGTCAAGGGGATGAGGATGGTATGTATCAAGGTGCACGTCCACAGTCCATGGCATTCCTTGACCGCTTCACAGTGTGGGTCAACGTGCCTTACATGGATGAGATGGAACGTGGTCAGTTGCTCCGTGCCAAGTGTCCAAGCCTTACGGGTACTCAGATGGAGGCTATCCTTCAGTTCGTCACTGAGCACATGGCAGCATTCAAAGAGGGTGAGGTAGGCAAACCTATGACACCGCGTGGTATGCTCTCCATCGGCGAGGCTACTGCCTTCCTCGGTGATGTACGTAAGGCAATCAAACAGACTGTAACTGATGGCTGTATCGGCAGTGACAAGGCTATCCTCGAAGGGTTGGCTGATCGTGTATAAAATACTAAAGGATCGCAAAGAAGAGCCTTGGGTCATGGACGTCCATACAAGCCTTGTAGACAGTATGGAAGGGGGTGGATGGTCCGAGATTTTGACAGGCCATATTACTAGCACTGTCAAATCCCAAGAGGGCTGGAGGCTTCACCTAGCCCTGCCTAAGGAGTATGCAACGTGACCATGGAGAGCAGAGCCTTATGGAGGGACAAGGATGGAGACCTTTGGGTACACAACAGGACTGGTCCTAGTTGCGCCTGCTTCTCCCCCAGAGGGTGGGACTGGGACACAAACTTTGGTGAGGATAGTGGTGGAGGGTGGAGTAGTCTTAGTCACACAGCTAGGCATTTCCAACTAGAGGTCCTCATCCCAAAGGAATACATGGAGTAAATGAAATGAAAGTATCTGACTTTGTAAATGAAATGCGTGGCACCAGTGTAGTCTTCGGACGTGAGACTGGTGTGTACGTAACCTTCGAAGGTGATCAAGCCTATACTGACGGTAAGCGTATCAACCTACCGTCTATGGGTTTGGACAAGACCCTAACATCTAAGCAAGTGAAGACCATGCGTGGGTATGTAGACCATGAGGCTGGGCACATCCGGCACAGTGACATGCCTCTCATCATGGACTTCTATTCTCGGTGTGGTAACAACGGGAAGATGGAACTCAAGGCCCTGCACAACTGCATCGAAGATGTGTGGATGGAACACAAGGTTGTCTCCTGTTACTCAGGCTCCCTTAAGAACTTGGCTCAGACCAACGAGTCAGTAGCTGAGGCTGAGGTCGAGTCCTTCAAAGACCCTGAAGCTTTCCTCAAGAAGAAGGGGTGGTCTCAGGACAAGATCACGGAAGCCTTGGCAATGACACCTAAGCGTGACCTGACTGAGTTCACCGTAGGTAACCTGAGTGCAGCCATCAAGAAGAACAATCCTATGTACTCATCCCGTAAGTTCAATGAGTTCAAGGAGATGCTTGGCGAGAAGAACAACGAGTGGGCACAGCACTTTATCCCTATGATCTTGGAGTGTAAGAACTCTCAGGATACTATCGACTTGGCTATGGATATCTGGAAGATGTTTGAAGACAACAGCCAAGAAGAGTTGGAAGACATGCAGCCTGAGGACTTTGAGCAAGGCAGTGGTGAGCCATTGGAGTCTGTCGGTGAGCCGGGAGATGAAGAGGTTCAGGAAGGGTACGGTAAAGGCAAGCCCTCTGACTCTAGCGATGGCGAAGGTGAGGGTCAAGGTGTACGTGAGGTCATGCCTGAGGACTACCTCCCTAGTGCCGAGGAGATGGTAGGTGAAGCCTTGCGTGGCGAGAACACTGACGGACAGGGCAGTATCGGCAACTGTGGTGATGGCCCTCTCACTGGTGGGTACAAGGTTGCTACCACTGAGTACGACACAACGTACAAGAAAGGTGGTGACCGTAGCAAAGGTGAGTCCTACGTCTGGGACATCATCGAGTCCAGTGACATGTCAAAGCACAATGAGGTTATGTCTCAGATTGCTGGGCCTATCAACGTCATGTCAGGTAAGCTACGCCGTGCACTCCTAGCTAAGAAGCGTGTTGACCGTGACAGTGGGCGTCAGATCGGCAGGCTGGATAGCAAACGTCTGGTAGCTGCATCCCAAGGGGCTGACAATGTCTTCTACCAACGGGTTGATCGCAAGGAAGAGGACACAGCAGTGACTATCCTAGGTGACTTGAGTGGCTCCATGGGTGGGCGCAAGGCTGTAGTCACACGGGACTGTATCGTAGCCTTGTCTGAGTGTCTCGAAGGTGGGACCATGCCCTTCAAGATTGTAGGGTTCTGTAACAAAGGGTATCCTAAAGACAGTTACTCAGGAAGCTACCACCGCTATGAACCTCTTGACACCGTCGTGTTTAAGGACTATACTAAACCTCTTAGGTCTTGCCGTGCAGCAGTGGCTCAGTTTGATGAGGCTGTAGGGGGTAACAACTCTGACTATGACTTCATCACACAGGAGATTACTGAACTCAAGAAACGTCCTGAACAACGTAAGGTGCTGTTCGTGCTGAGTGATGGACACCCGGCATGTCAATCAGATGCTAGCACCAGTGAACATGTACGTCTGTGCAAGGAAGCTATTGACCAAGCACGTAAGGAAGGGATCGAGTGTGTAGGTATTGGCATCTGCGATGAGGCAGTCAAGGAAATCTACAAGGACCACGTAGTAGTACATGACGTGAAGGACCTGTCAGCTACGGTGTTCAACAAGCTAACCAATATGCTGGTAGGAGACTGAAGGTATGCTGTATCTTACGAGGTTTGGGGCTGTCGCAACAAAGGATGGGTGGCTATCCTGTGACAATGGCGACGGCTGGCACTATGATCTTGATGGCAAAGGTATCTTTGTGGTAGAGTCTGTCATCATACCTGAGGAGTACGCACTATGATGTACCTTGATGGTGACGGTGACATATATTGGGAGGGTGGGAGACTCAACTACGCAAGGGTTCCTTCTTATTGGAAACCACCGGTATATTGGAACTCCTTTGAACATAGTAACTACACCAGTATCTTATTACCAGAGGAGTACATGAAGTGAGATGTAAATGCTGTGACTCAATTAACACACGGTATATCCTAGGTGACTGGTACTGCCCTGAGTGTAGCTCAAGTATCCACCAGACAATTAAAGAGGATAAGGACAAGCACTTAGAGGACTGGTTCTATCGTGACCTGAGGAATATTAAAGTGCTTGACGCTGAGGAGGGAGATAGTGAAGATGCCAGTGAAACGTCCAAGTAAGAATGATCTTCTAGTCTGGTCCTTTGATGATGGTGGACTCTACTCAGGTCTCTACACAGAGGATCACTTGGAGACAGGGCACTACTTTCAATCCCTCTGGTGTACCTTTACTCCAGCCCACATGGCCTACACTACAGAGTGGATGTCTAAGAAGAATGATGTCCTTACCATGGTACCCAAGGAGTACATGACATGAATATAGGTGCACTATATAAGACTGGGTATGGGTACGGACGTGCCGAAGGAGAGTCGGAGGATGACCCCTTTGAGGTTTTAGACAGAGGGCTAATCGATTCTGAAGGTTCATGGTGGCGTTCAGACCATTGGGATAGCGTAGCCCCGTCATACTCTAAGAAGAGCTACGAGAAATTTGTACTGCCTGAGGAGTATCTACTATGAGTGGGGACCGTCCTGTCAAGGTACACCAACCCTGCCCTAACCCTGACTGTGGGTCCAGCGATGCCTACTCAGAGTGGGCCAATGGTGCAGGGTACTGCCACTCATGTGAGACTAAGTTCCCTCCCCCTAGAGATGAGACATACACTAAGAGAGAACCTATGGAGAAATTGAAGACTGAGCTACGGACCTACCGTGGCATCCAACCCAAGGTGGTTGAGAAGTATGGTGTGAAGACTGCACTGAGTGAGGCAGGAGAGGAGACACAACGTGTTTATGAATACCCTTCGGGTACTAAGTATCGTTATCTGGATAAGAAGTCCTTTAGCTGGGCGTCAGGTGGAAAACCTACAACTTTATTCGGAATGGATAAATTCAATGCTGGTTCCAGCAAGTCTATCACTATTGTAGAGGGGGAAGACGATGCTCTCGCTGCTTACTACATGCTCGGTGGACAGCACCCTGTTGTCTCCCTCCCCTCAGGTACAATCTCAGAGGAACTTCTTAAAGGTTGCTTTGATTACTTGGATGCATTCAAAGAGATTGTAGTCGCCACTGACAACGATAAGGTAGGGGACAAGGCGGCTACCCGCATCTCCTTGACCTTCCCTAACAAGACATACCGTGTGTCTCTGACTAAACACAAGGATGCATGTGACTACCTAGCTGCTGGTGATAAGGCTGACTTCAAGTTTGCTTGGATCAACCGTAAGAAGTACGTACCTGATAACATCCTCAACACACCGGATCAGTTCATCGATCTCTTCGATAACACACCTGAGCATCAGTACACACCAACAGGTATCGTAGACCTTGACAGTAAAATCCTAGGCATTATGAAGGGGATGCTGACCGTAGTTAAAGCACCTACTGGTATCGGCAAGACTGAGTTCATGCGGTACCTAGAGTATAAGTTCCTCAAAGATGGGGTACGCTTGGCTGCTTGGCACCTTGAAGAGACTAAGCTCCGGTCACTCTTAGGTCTGGTATCCTACGAAGGTGACGACAACCTGACACGTAAGGACCTGATCGAAGACAAAGGGAAGCAGGAGGAAGTCAAGGCTGCTATCACTACACTGACAGGGGATGAGAACTTCTACCAGTTCTTCCTTCGCGATGGGGATGGCACTGAGGAACTCATTGATCAGATCAGGTACTTTGCCACTGTGTGTGAGGTGGACTACATCTTCTTCGAGCCTATCCAAGATGTCTTGGGCAACAGTGAGGAACTCCTAGCACAGTTGGCTATCCGTTTGTCTAAGCTGGCCGCTGAGTTGAATGTGGGTATCGTGACCATCGCCCATACAAATGAAGACAATGAGATTAAGTACTGTCGTATGATTGGGCAACGTGCTGCTGTTATCATGTCATTGGACCGTGACCCTGATGCACCAACTGAAGAAGAACGTAACGTAACTAAGATCAGAGTCGAGAAGAATAGACCTTGTTCTCACGTAGGTTGGGGAGGTATGATGAAGTTCGACCCTGAGACTTTTACCATGGAGGAATATTCAGGATGACTGAGTTCGAGTTCGAAGGATGGTATTGGTGTAACGATGGGGAGGCGATATACTTCAAAGGTTCTTCAGACAAGTACTACTACACCTATGGAGTAAGAGAGGAATCTGTAGGCTACGGAGGTGTAACTAAGGACGATATTAAAAAACACATAGGGGACGAATGTTGTGCGTTTGGATATCTACCTAAGGAGTATTTAACATGACTAGCAAATACAAAGAGTATAGCCTAGGTGTCTGTAGCAACGAAGGAGTCAACATCTTCTCTAGGGCTGAAGACCACTATGTCTACCTGTCTAAAGATTCTCTAGGGGAGTGGCATTCTGGGCTTCATACTCATGGACTGGATATGTCTGAGTATTACGGAGAGGGTAAGATGGTTCTCCCAGCGGAGTATGCCTCATGAAAGGAGACATGAGGAATGGCCTGTACCTAGATGAACTGGGATACATTCTACACATCAAAAAACCTTTGCTTTACTTAGCGGGCTATAAAGACCAGTGGTGGGGTTACATCACTGCTGACCGTGGAGATGATATGATGGGAAGAGAGAGGGCTGAAACTCTTATACTACCTGAGGAGTACATCCTATGACACGGTACATCCTAGCTGACGTAGAGGCTAATGGCCTAGACCCTGACAAGATACACTGCATCTCAGCTAAGGAGTATCCTAACGGTAAGGTTATCAGGTGGACACGAGATGAACTAGAATACTTCATTGCTTGGGTTGAGGCTAAGCCAGTCACTAAGTGGTTCTTCCACAATGGTCTGAACTATGACGTAGATGTAATCAACAAGCTGGTTAAACCTGACCTCATCAAGCATGAAGACGTAGTAGATACTCAGGTAGTCTCACGCTTGGTAGACTATAAGAGGTACAACACCCACTCCCTGAAAGAGATAGGCATCTCCCTAGGTGTGCACAAAGGTGACTACACTGGTGGTTGGGAGGAATACACTGAGGAGATGGGGGACTACTGTGACCAAGACGTTGAGGTTCTTCACGCTATCGTAGACGACCAATGGAAGTACATCACTGACCCTCAGTGGTCTGAGTCTATGCGCTTGGAGCACGAGATGGCTGTGATCTGCAAGGAGATGCAGACCAATGGCTTCCTCTTTAACAAACCTGAGGCTGAGCTTATGTTGTCTGAGGTCAAGGAAGAGATGGAGAAACTAGAGGAGTCATTCCGCACAGCCTTCGGCACTAAGAGAGTTGAACTCAAGCGATGTAAGTACAGGCTCACCAAGGATGGTAGTCTCTATGGGAATGTACGCAAGGACTTCGAAGAGTATGATGACATCGAGATCGACGGGGAAGAGTACGTAGTGTATGAACAGAAAGAGTTCAACCCCGGCTCCCCTAAGGAACGTATTGATGCCCTATGGGATGCAGGTTGGAAACCTACTGATAAGACTAAAGGACATATTAATAAGCTGAAAGAGAGGAAACGGAATGGTTAATGGTATGTATCTTGACAATGTGGGCTACTATGGGTACTTCAGAGATGGTCTTGACCGAGGTATGGTATACGAAGAAGGCGGTTGGTGGAGATCAGAGACTCAAGTATCGGCCTTTAACGCAGAACCCCCTTGCTGTGGGTATGATAGACTTATACTACCTGAGGAGTACTTACTGTGAGCAAGAAAGGACTGTTCCAAACGAACACCAGCAACAAGAACGTTCACTACCTGTGGGACGGATACACACTTAGGTTTATGGTCACCTCCAGAGGTAAGCATGACTCAAAGTTTGCCTCCACTGAGTACTTTAAAAGAAGAACAAACAAACTTGTGGCACCATTGGAGTACATGACATGAACGAAAGGGAATCGCTATGAAAGATGGACTATACAAGAGAGAGATGGTTAGGTACTCCTCGATGTCCTTTGGAGGTGGAAAGCGTTGGAGGCTCTTCGCATTTAGCTGTGGCAGGAAGACGGACCGAGTAACTAACCAGACCCTAAAAGATATTTCACCTATAGTATCAGGTGAAAAGGAACTGAAACTACCATTGGAGTATATGTTATGAACGGGAGTGAATGTAAGTAATGACAGATGTAGTAGTGAAAGAATTTAAGAACAGCAAAGTCACTTATAAGAAAGATGATAGCTATCGACCTGTAGAGATTTGGGTAAATGACGAGTGGGACGGAGAACAAGCCACTGTATGTCTAGGGCTAAAGGAACTAGTACGTCTGAAGTATTTCTTAGAGGAATGTATCAAGGACTACTGCGATGGGTAAAGACTTAGATCACTTCAAGAGGTACGGATGGAAGGTGAATGAAACAAACCTTCAGACACTCCCTGAGACAGCCCCTAAGGCAGCACAAGACCTAGCCCAGTGGCTCACCCTAGAAGGTAGGCGTAGCACCCTTGAGGAGTGGATAGGCTGCTGCTCTGAGGATGATAGTCGTATCCATGGGAAGTTCTGGCACATCGGGGCTTGGACACACCGTATGGCACACACCAACCCTAACCAAGCTAACCCACCTTCAGTGTTCCATGAGGAACCTAAGACAGCAGTGGAGCATGTTAAGGCTAAGTATGATGGGAGGTTCCGTAGTCTACTCCATGTACCTGAAGGTAGCTACCTAGTAGGGTGTGATGCTGAGGGTATCCAGCTACGTATTCTAGCCCACTACATGAAGTCAGACGAATACGTTAAGGCTATTGTTGAGGGCTGTAAGAAAGATGAGACTGATATCCATAACGTTAACAAGAGGGCGCTAGGCTCAGTGTGCAAGGACAGAGACACAGCTAAGACTTTCATCTACGCTTGGCTCCTAGGTGCAGCATCCCCTAAGATTGCTGAGATACTTGAGAGCACCATACCTCAGGCCAAGACTGCTGAGAATAACTTCCTTACTGCACTGCCTGAGCTACGTAGAGTTAAGAAGGTACTAGTCCCTCGTGATGCTGGACGTGGGTACTTCACTGGTCTCGACGGACGTAAGGTACCATGTAACAGTGAACACCTGATGTTGTCTGGGTACCTCCAGAATGGTGAGAGTGTAGTGATGAAGAAGGCTACAGTACAGTGGAAGAAGGACTTGAAGGGGGACATGATCAACTATAAACTCTGTGATCTGGTGCACGATGAGTGGCAGACACAGGTAGATGGTACCTACGAAGAGGCTGAGCATGTAGGAAAGGTACAGGCTGAGTCACTACGTAAGGTTGGAGAAGAACTTGGGGTATACTGCCCCTTAGCAGGGAGTTATGACATTGGCAAAAGCTGGCTTGACACCCATTAACGGACTGCACTTAGACTGGTCAGGGGATTACTTCCAAGTCTTATCTGAGGGATGGAGATGGTCCTATTTATTCGATGAGCAGATGGTCCACACAGAGCCTGAATCAATACTTCCTCCAAAAAGCGGTGGGGTTGTATTACCAGAGGAGTACATGATGTGAAGTGTAAGGGACTTGTGAGATACGTAGACCACGAAGGGGATTTGATGTTAACATATGTCTCTGATGCAGGATGTGGCGACTGGGCTTACCTAGATAGCTCCCCGGATAGTTGGATTGATTGGATGGGGGACACACCTGACTACTTCATCTCAGACGACGGAGGGGACATCCACAAAAGTACTTTCCTCCTCCCTGAGGAATATTTGCTGTAAATAATACTTGACAAGAGGAGATTAATAAGTTATCTTAAGGTATAGGGGTTAAGGTATGATGATTAGAATTACTCCTATACTATGAATTAAACCTAAGTGAAACACTATGGAGATTGTCTAAGTATGGCAACAACTGAACACGTAATCAAAGGTACATTCTCTTGGGCCAAGGTCTTTGAGTCTAACAAAGATGGTAAGAAATACGATGAGGCTTCTAGTTCTTTCGTAGATGACCCTGATGGTGGTGTCTATAAGATTGATGTACACCTTGAACTGGATGAGTTTAAGAAGCTCAAGAAGACTGGCTCTAAGGCTCCTCAATACTCTAAGGAAGATGAATCAGGTCTTGATGTCGTAACCTTCAAGCGTCCTCACATCAAGCGTGACCGTAATGGTAACATCCTTGACTGGGCTGGTGGTGCACCTAAGGTAGTCGATGAGTTCGGAGAACCTTGGGACCTAGAGAAGAATGGTTGGATCAACAACGGTGCTGAAGGTGAGGTAACTATCTCTGTCTACGGTAAGGCACCTATGGTTGGTACTCGTCTCCTTGAGGTTAAGGTCTTGCGTAACCCTGAGCGTGAGGATGAGTCAACAACTAAACATGATGAGGTGGCGTTCTAAATGAAATCAATCGACACCCTAGTGGAAACGTTGAAAGATCATCTATTCATGGAGCGTGTTGAGGTCCTACTCTCTTGGTACCATACAGGACATGAATCGAATGTGGACGGTGTACGTACTTGGGATACACATTGTATGTCTGATGCAGAGATGTTGGTCCTTGAACTGGGCCTAACAGAAGGCCGGGTACATGACGCGGAAGAGGTGCTATCTCTAATTGATTCGGCGGCTAAACGATATGTAGAAGAGGTGTGTAAACTTGACTAAAAATCTTTCAACGCTCGTCCCCGATATCTTGGCCGTAGTAGACGGTGAAGGTGGGTGGGACGAGGCAATCAACAACTACTGGAAGGAGGCTACAGGGGAAACCTTGTGGTCTCGCCTAGGGGATGAGGCTAAGGAACACAAGAAGGGGACACTACGTATGTCCTCCATTGGTCAGCCCTGTGAGCGTAAGCTGTGGTACTCAGTGAACCAATACGAAGACCAAGAGCCTATTCGACCTGAGGCTAAGCTCAAGTTCCTCTACGGTGACCTACTTGAAGACCTCCTCTTGTCTCTAGCTAAGGCAGCAGGCCACAAGGTCGAGGGACACCAAGACACTATGACCCTAGCTGGTATCAAAGGACACCGAGATGCAGTCATTGATGGGGTTACAGTGGATGTTAAGTCAGCCTCAAGCTTCTCCTTCAAGAAGTTTAAGGACCACAACCTAGAGCATGACGATCCCTTCGGATACCTAACCCAACTGTCTTCATACGTCAAGGCTGCTGAGGATGACCCCTTGGTTGAAGATAAGAAGGGTGGTGCATTCCTAGTCATTGACAAACAACATGGTACCCTGTGCCTAGACTACTATGACTTCGAAGAGACTGGGCACCTAGACAACCTAGAGGGTGAGATCGAGTACCGTAAGGGAATGGTTAAGGAGTCTGACCCACCACCTAAA
>CEPN01008270.1_pt1 | contig 39357 bp, 49 predicted proteins | sample 530391 | NCBI WGS metagenome assembly CEPN01 (sample SAMEA2620027, study PRJEB7988) | marine metagenome | isolation source: saline water (ENVO:00002010), including
AATGTTGCTGATATGGGTGTTAAGTTTCTAACTGTAATGGGCGATCCACACATTGTTGAGGCGGCAAGTAAAGTAAAAGGTGATGTAAAGATACTGGCTGTTACAGTTTTAACCAGTTTAAACAGAAATGATTTGAATATGAATTTAGTTGTGGATGGTGATATTCAACACATTGTGGAACGCAGAGCCGAACTTGCATTTAGATTTGGAGCAGATGGTGTGATATGTTCGCCAGAAGAAGTTAAAATTATACGACACAATTACAAAGATAAATTAATAGTAACACCTGGTATAAGACCATGGGGTCAATCAGGTGATGATCAAAAACGTATTGCAACTAGAGAAAAAGCATTTACTCATGGTGCTGATTACGTGGTGGTAGGCAGACCTGTCTATCAATCAAACAATCCATTAGAGGCATTAAGGACATTATAATTGGATAAATTGGTTTTCATATTAATGCTAATGAATGGACAAGAAACAGAAGGTCAAATTGAGTATCCTAACATGCAGAAATGCAGTTGGTATGCCAAAATGATTAATCGCGAAAGTGATAGATTGGCAGGACGTTACTCTGCCTGGTGTAAACCATCAATTATACAAGTAGAAGAAAGGTAAACTATGAAAAGACTACTGATTGCACTAACTCTGTTAGTATCTCCAGCTCATGCTGATTATAAAATTTACACACACGGAGGTGCTGGAGGGGCCACCGGACAATGGAACATCAACATTGCAAAAATGTTGAGTACTGTGACAACCAATCCTGTAGATGTACTGCACGTAAATGGTTCTGGCGGTCGTAAAGCAGTTGATGAGTATTTGGAAAATGTAAATGATCCAACCATACTGTCAACCAGTTCAGAATATGCCACTGAATACATGGTGAATCCTAAATGGGCAAAACATGATTTTAAAAACTATTGTCCGTTACTGATCAACAATCATTCAAGTGTGGTGTATACACACAATGACGTTGATCCATTGACTTTTACCACAGGCAATATTGCTATTCATGGTAAAGCAACTCCTGATGTGATGGGTCTTGTGTTGTTGGCACTTGGTCCGTGGAGAGCCACAGAGGAATATTTAAATTATATTGGTCCTGATGGTATTAATGCTATCTCAGGCATGAAAGGTCCAGACAGACGTTTGGGTATCTTAAATGGTGAATTGGATTTCAGTAGAGCTCCTGGCAGTCGTGTGCTGAAAGAAGATACACTTATGGGCAAAATTGAAGGTCCACGTGGAGGCTTCAAGCCACTATTCAATTGGGGTGTACAAACCATGGATGGTATTGCTCCTGATCCAAATACTGTGCAAAGAGGTCCTATGTTTGAACATTTATTTGTAAAACGTTGGGGTGAATGGCCACAGGGTGAATTTTATTCAGCCATGCGAACGGCCGCGAATGCATCACATCTTTTGGATTCATTGATTGTTATTTGTGAATCTCCATACAAGAATCAGATGCAGGAAACTATTGCTCAAGCCTTCAGCAATGAAGAAGAATTAAATAAACTAAAGGCTGACATGGGTGACTACGAATGGTTCCATGGAGATCTTGCAATGGCTGTTTGGGCCGGAGTAAATAGTGCATTGGTCGAACCAGCAACCACAAGCATTATTGCTCAGGTATATAAAGCAACAGGCCAAAAAGCAAAACCTAGAAATTAAAGGAAATGTTATGAAAAAACTACTACTCGGAGCGATCACGGCTCTAACTTTGGCAACTACGGCACATGCTGATTTCAATGTTGTAGTTCCACAAAAGCCCACCGGAGGAACTGGTACATGGGCAAATTTAATTGCTACAGAAATCAATAAATTTCTACCAGCAGATGATCAAATTGTACTAGAGTTTGTAACAGGTGAAAGTGATAGAAAAGCACTCAAAGACTATGTTACACTAAACAAAGCTGATGATCATGTGTTACAAATTACACATGGTGGTAATGCTGAAAGTTTTCTACAGGTTGATCTAAAAGGATTTGATTATAGAAACCTTGAACCAATTCTAATTCAAAATCTAAACATTATTGTTACCAAATGGAAGTCATTTGATCCAACCAAAGATACACCAATCATGGCATCTGGGTCAGGCACAGTATCAGAAGCAATGGCTGTTACTCTGCTCACTTGTGGCACAGAAATGAGTGTGGATGAATATCTGGCTTGTTTCAAAGACAAAGTTGTATGGATTCCAGGATATGGCGGTAGCGATAGACGGATTGCATTTATGAATGGTGAACTGAATGCATCACGTGATAATCCAATCAAAACCAAAAAGAAGTACAAAGAAATGATGGAGGACGGCACAGGTGAATACTGGTTCTCACATGGTATTCTAAATGCTTCTACAGGTGAACATGAAGATGATCCAAACTTTCCAGGCACACTATTGGAAGACAAATTCATGCTAACACATGATGTTTATCCATATGGTGACTTTTATGATGCATACAAACTTCTTAAAAGTTGGAGAGACGGATTGCAAAAAGCAATTTGGATACCACGAGATCATCCACGTAAACAGGTAATAATTGATGCTATTGCTGACATGTTAAATGACAAAGACAGCATGAAAATTATTAACAAAAAAGTTGGCAAATATCCAACACTCACAGGAGCAGAAGCACAAGCTCATGTGGATATGTTGTTTACTTTGATCAACGAAGATACTCTAAAAAATCTGCTAAAAGTAACACAATTTACTATTGGCACAGAAGGTGTGTTCAAACCTGAACTGTTAGAGTAATGAATAATCTTTGGTTCGCAGGAGTACCTGGCAGTCGATGGAGCGGAATACACAGGTTACTGGTTAATGCTTGTGACAATGTGGATCGAACAGATGAAAATGACGACCGAAGATTTTTCCATAAAAATGCAAACCCTCACAATCCATTAAATGGACACTCTGGTGCTTATTGGGGACCAGGAATGGGTTGTGGGGAGCATTGGATGGAACTACAAAAACTAGGCACAGAGCAAATACAAAAAGATATCCGTTCTGTATTCACAGGCACTGGCACTAGAATTATTAAAAACCATTTCCTACTTAGACATTATAATTTAGACTGGATCGCAGAAAACTTTTCTAGCGATTTTATTTTTTTAGTGTACAGAGAACCACAAAAGAGTTTTGCTTGGTGGTGCGAAGTTATGGACTTCACAGAAGATCACTGGCCTGATTATAGACCAGGATACAAAGATTATAACACCATGCATGAACGTATCAGATATGAAAATGCATACATGTTAGACTTTGCCATACGCAACAATATGGCATGGAAACCTGCAAGTGATGTGAACAGTTTCACAGAGTTACCTAATTTTAATGCAGATAAGTACAGTAATAATGGTAAATGGAATGACGTTTACATCACATATCAACGGATTACATAATGGAAATAACAATAGAAAACAAGCCTTTTCCTGATTGGCATTTTGACAAATGGCGTAAAGATCAACCTGGCGAATACATGAAAGTGTTAGGCAGGTTTGTGGGCGATTGGCAAGACGAAATAGATGCAATGCGTGAACTGGGTGTTTCCGCGGCTCCGTATAACAAACAAGGTTATGGACATGCCGCCAATAAAGCAGGCACAGTAGACGGAGTGTATCATGCAGAAGAAGATGCTCCTATGTTAGCAGAAGGTGGCAAACCAGATGCACCCATGTTTCACAAAAGACATTTTGACAAAGACAACAGAGAACAATTTCCAAAACTGGTTGCTATGGCAGAACACTTTGGACTGGGAGATAACAGGACATGGAAGTTTAACGATCAATTGGTGTCAGATCAACTGCCCAATCATATAGATAATTTGCCTGGAATACCCAGCAAAGAACGTGTGGTTGATAATCCTGATTTTAAACATGCATTACACAAAGCAAGATTCTTTGTATTTTTAGAAGATTGGGAGCCTGGACAACTTTTTATGTTTGGCACTTACTACCATACACATTGGCGAGCAGGTGAATTCCTTGTATGGGAATGGAGTACACTACCACATGCTACATGGAATGGCAGTTGGCGTAAACGGCCAGCATTACAAATAACCGGTGATGTTACAGAAAAATCACTGAAAGTTATTAAAATGGGAAGTCCAGACAAAGAAGTTTATGTCTAATATTGACTGGCGTGAACAACTAAAAGTATTAGATGTTTACATAACAAATCAATGCCAAGCCGGTTGTCCGAGCTGTGGTAGATTTGAAGATTTTTTCAAAACTCCTTTTAAAACTTGTGAACTGCTGAGCATGGAACATGTTCCATTTGAAACTGTTATACGATGGATCAAAAATAATATTCCACATGGCAAAGATTACAAAATAAAATTGTGTGGTGAATTTGGCGATCCAATGATGCACCCACAGATATTTGATATTATTCGTTATGTTAGACACAGACAGGAAAACACAGTTCTTGTTCACACAAATGGAGGCTTGCGAAACAAAGACTTCTATGTTAAACTAGCAGAAACATTAGATCCGTTTGGACACTTGGTTTTTTCTATAGATGGAACCACAGCAGAAGTAAATGATCTGTACAGAAAGCGAGTTAACTTTGAACGTGCAATGGATAACATGATAACATTTGCACAACATTGTCATGAAGGAGGTTGTTCATGGGACTTTCTTATATTTGATTGGAACTGGCAACAGATACCAGAAGCGGCCAGAATTGCTAAACAGTATAACATAGGCATTGATTTTAAATTCCAAGATAGAGAATATGGATTGATTGCTGATGCAAATATATCAAAGGCAAACGATATGATAGAACAAGCACGGAGCATATTGCAATGATTGATTGTCTAGCTCTGCGTGAAAAAGAAATAAAATTAGACACAGAAGGTCGTGTATGGCCTTGCTGTTTTTATAGTGCGGCCGCAAATAGATTTGGCTGTACAGGAGACGACTACATAGATAATCTGCCCAGCGATTGGAATGATATTAACAAACACAAATTGACTGCTATATTAAAAAGCAAACCTTTCACAGAGCATTGGAACACAGATAATTGGAACACTACACCACCTCCATTGTGTGTTGAAAATTGCAGTAAGTCAATGCGTGTAGAGAAAATGAATCAGTAAATAATAGTATGACCAAGAAACGTTTTACACCACCCAGCGATACATTTTGTGTGTTGCCATGGATACATTTAAGCACTCGTCCTGACGGTGCTATGCGTGTATGCTGTACAGCAAACGCCAGTAGTGTTGGTGTAACCAACGACAAAGAGTTTGGAGGACAGGTGGGTGTACTGCGTACAGAGGAGGGTATACCAGCCAATTTAAACAACTCTGACCTTGAAAGTTCGTGGAACAATTCGTACATGCGTGGCACACGACAGATGATGTTGAAAGGACAGCGACCTCCTTCCTGTATGAAGTGCTACAAAGAAGAAGATGCAGGACATCACAGCAAACGCCAATGGGAAACAAACTATTGGAGCAAACGCATTGATATTGATGAAATGCTCAAAGAAACAGAAACAGATGGTAGCATACCAACCAAACTGCGTTACATAGATTTGCGTATGGGTACTAAATGTCAACTTGCCTGTGTTATGTGTTCACCACATGATTCATCAGGTTGGGTCAAAGAGTGGAACAAAATGTATCCACAACTGAAAGATCCTGAACTTAAAGAAATATGGAATTGGGAAAACAAAGGTAAAAACTTTAACGCCAGTTACAATTGGCACAAAAGCAATGACAAGTTTTGGGAGCAGTTTTGGAAACAGATACCAAACATGCTACAACTTTATTTTGCTGGTGGTGAATCAACTGTGATGGATGAACACTACACAATATTAGAAAAAATAATTGAAAGTGGACATGCACCTAATTTAGAACTGCGTTACAATTCAAATGCTGTTGAATGGCGTGATGATTTGTTTGAACTGTGGAGTCATTTTAAACTGGTGCGTTTTCATTACAGTTTAGACAGCATAGGTGCAATGAATGATTACATACGTTACCCCAGCGATTGGAATCATCAAGTTAGACAGATATGGAAACTTAACAACGAAACCACAGACAATGTTGAAGTAACTCTGGCCTGTGCCGTTAATGCATTGAACATATATTATCTGCCAGATTTTTTCAAATGGAAACTGCAACAAGGCTTTACAAAAGTAAACATGTGGCCTTTTTCAGCAGGAAGTGTGAACACACATTTTGTTTATTGGCCTGCTCCTTTGAATGTAAAGACATTGCCATTATGGTTCAAACAACAAACAGAAATCAAGTATGAAAAGTTTTATACATGGTGGGAAGAAAATTGGGAATTAGGAATACCAAGTTGGTACCGAGGGAAAGTAACCAAGGACGATTTTATGAATGCAAGTCACGGCATAGAACGTATGCGTGGCATGATCAATTTTATGAAAAGTGAAGACTGGAGCAGACGTATGCCACAGTTTAGAGAATACATACGACTCATTGATAAAACTAGAAACTTAGACTTCTGTAAAACATTTCCAGAAATGGCTGTGTTGATGGATGATGAGCCCAGCATCATAAGTGTAGATCAGTTTAACAACAAAACACAAAAACATGAAAGTGCAATTATAGAAAGGTTGCTTGGTAAACAAAGTGTATAGCTACAACGATATTAAAATGGTACATTTGGAAGTTACACAAAGGTGCCAGGCGGCTTGCCCTATGTGTGATCGCAATGAAAATGGCGGTCGCGACAATCGACATATCACAAATGCTGAACTTACACTAGATGATGCTAAAGCAATATTTGAACCAAAATTTATACAACAACTTAATACAATGTATATGTGTGGCAACTTGGGTGATCCTATTGTGGCACGTGACACACTAGAAATATTTGAATACTTTAGACAACACAATCCTAAAATTTGGCTGAGCATGAACACAAACGGCGGAGCAAAAGATCCAGATTGGTGGCGTGAACTTGCACGAGTTTATGGTCGTATGGGTGCAGTTATATTCTCATTGGATGGACTTGAAGACACAAATCACATGTACAGACAGAATGTGCGTTGGGATATTGTAGAGCGTTCATTTACAAGTTTTATAGATGCAGGTGGCAGAGCTAGATGGGATTACATCATATTTGACTACAATGAACATCAAGTGGAAGACGCAGAAGGCATGGCAATGGCTTGGGGTTTTGAAAAGTTTAGAGCAAAGAAAACTGGCAGATTTTTTAGTACAGCAAAAAACACAGGCAAAGAAACACATCAAGCACAGAACAGAAAAGGCGAAGATACTGCAACTCTGGCAAAACCAAAAAATGAAGCATATCAAAACAAAGCACTTGCCAAAGAAGAAGAAATTAAAAATCAATTTGGTTCAATGATGGATTATTACGATTCATGTAAAATTAAATGCAAGGTAGCAGAAGAAAAGAACATCTATATCACAGCAGAAGGATTGCTGTTGCCTTGCTGTTGGACAGCAGGACGCATGTACAAATGGTGGCAGTTGGATCCTAAAGTAGAACAAATTTGGGATCACATAGATGGTGTAGGTGGCAAAGATGTCATTGATTGTAAAGTACACGGACTAGAAACAGTTTTTGAAAGTGGTATACTTGGTAGTATAAAAAACAGTTGGAACAAAGACAGTATTAAATCTGGTAAACTAGGAGTGTGTGCTCAGAAGTGTGGAGACAAATTTGATGCATTTGCAGAACAATTTGCCTGATATTGTCAGCATTGTACCACAGAAGAATATTGCACTTGTAGATTGGAGCATGGGTACAACCTGTAACTATGCTTGTTCATATTGTCCTCCTCCGTTGCATGACGGCAAACAACCATGGCCCACAGAAGACAAATGGTTGGAAATACTGGATGCAATGCACAATCATTTTCAGCGACCCATACAGTATGTGTTGAGTGGTGGTGAGCCAACTGTGATGCCAAACTTTAATAAGTTTTTGCAAGCCATCAAAAAACACAATACAGAAAATTTAATCAGCGTAATTACAAATGGATCACGCACCGTGCGTTGGTGGGAACGTTACGGAGATCTAATTGACACAGTTAATCTAAGTGTGCATATTGAATCGTGCGACCCAGAACACCTACTAGATGTAGCACACACATTCTATAAACCAGGCGTAAATGAACTAAATGTGCTGGTTGCTATACTGCCCGAGCTTTGGGATAAGTCTATTGCATGTGCTGAATTATTAGCCAGTAACAGCAATGGTTATCCAGTGAGCCTCAAGCGTATGCGAATTGAATTTGGTGCTAAAAGTTATCCTTACACAGAAGAACAGGAACACATATTACAAACTTATGCTCTGTTTAACACATATAATTCTGAATGGACATTGCCTAGAGCCAAACCAAAGCGTATAGGTGTGCCACACATAATTACATACAGCGATGGCAAAGAAGAACTACTACATGCAAACAGAAACATAAATCAAAATCATAATGTTTTTACAGGCATGAAATGTTACATAGGTATAGATAAAATTTTTATTAATCAGTTCAAAGAAATTACAGCAGGATCATGGTGTCCACAGGCCAATTGGTCACACCCAGATAAGATAGGTAGATTGGATCAATTGGATAAACTAAATTGGCCCACTGAGCCTTACATCTGTGAACAGCCACGCTGTATGAATGCCACTGACATGCGTACAAGGAAACATCGATGAGTGGTTACTGTGCATTACCTTTTGTGCAGTACAGCACCTATAACCATGGGCGTTATAGACTTTGTTGTATGGCCAAAGAACCTGCTGAAGAATTAAACCAAAATCATCTAAGCATGGAACAAATATGGAACTCTGATTACATGAAAGAGGTTCGCAAAGACATGTTGGCTGGCAAGTGGAGGCCTGAATGCTCAGAATGTCAACACTTGGAACGCAATGGTATTGGATCGAGTAGACAATGGGAAAATCAAAAATGGCAAGACTACACAGCAACACTAGATGAAAATGTATCCAGTCCTGTGCAGTTTGACTTTCGTTTGGGTAACATGTGCAACCTACATTGTCAAATGTGCAACAAAGATGCATCACATTTGGTTAGCGTCGAACGTGCAAAAATAAAAGAAAAGTATGGTGCACCTGTACAGCATGAGGACTGGGAACGTGTAACTGACAACAAAAAAGAAGCTCTGCTACAACCGGGCATTGATTGGAACACATTTGAACCCATGATACCACATGCTCGTGAAATAAAAATGATTGGTGGTGAGCCCACAGTCTTTCCAGATATGTTTCGTCTGTTGGACTATTGCACAGCAAACGATTATGCAAAAAATATTGAACTGTCATTTTATACAAACATCACAAACATGCAGGATCGTTGGCTAGAACAACTAGGACAGTTCAAACGTGTTGTGGTAAACTGTTCACTTGAAGGCATGGGTGCTATGAATGATTATCTGCGTCCTCCAAGCAACTGGGATTCAGTTTGGAAAAACTTTACCAAGTTAATGGACTTTGCAAGTACCAAAGCAGGCAAACGTATTAAGGTGCGTGTAACCACTGTTAATCAAATTACAAACGCACTACACCTGCCTGACTTCTTTGAGTTTTTACATGACTATCAAATAACACAGAAGCGTGGTATAGGACTCAGCAGTAACCAACTCATTGAGCCAGCCTACTACAGTATGCAACATGCACCTGATTGGTTAAAGAAAGAACAAAAGCGTAAAATAGAAAAGCTGTTACACAAAATAGGCAACAGCGAACACTTTGAAACCTGGCAAGAAGCTCTAATGGATTGTGTAAACTTTGCAGAAGATCCTAAACACATATACAATGAAAGTCACATGCGTGACTATGTGCGTGTTACAGAAGTGCATGATAAATTTAGAGATGATGATGTTATGAAAGTGTCGCCTGAATTTGCAAGATTAAAAAGTGAGATCAGTGTTGATTAAATCATCATAACCCCATGCAATTAATGGATTACTTGAATGATATTTGATTATTATTTCTGTCATCATATCCCATTTTGTAATGCCTTTTAAATTTGCTGGCACATAGTAATTCAAGTTGTGTCTAAAAAGTTCAATATCCATACAGGGTGCTAATTTTTGTAACTGTCTGGTAGCAAGTGTTAAAAAATCGTTCTGATCTAGATATGGTTGTTCGCTGATGTGATCAGGCATTGTATCTAATTCTATAAGACGACTTTTTAATTTTTGTAAGAAGTAGCCCACAGTCTTTTCATACTTTTCATCTAGCACAGATTCACGACAAATCCACAGTGGCAAATGATTTACATGTCGCAGTACAATTACTGAGTCTCCTGCTTCCTTCATCCATTGAATAAGTTCTTTATCATGCCTGTGTGTAAACAGAGCATTGTGTCCTTTGCTTTCAGCAATACTTTTTGCACGACTAAATCCATCATACCATTCATCGTTCCATGCTTCTTGGGTTGTCCTTTTTAAAGGCACATAGGTACCTCCCCAATCGTGATTAAGTTCTAAAAAATATCCAAATTTACATGGTGTTTGGATTAAATCATAATGCTTTTGGTCTGAACATAAATCTACATTATTGATACATGCTTCTAAAAATTGTGCAGACATGCCAGATTTAGAAACAATCCAAATCATAGCTGTGCAATTCTGTTAGGCACACCTAGTTCTGGAAACTGTAGACTGTCTACTTCTATATCAGCTTCGTAGCATTGCAGTTTGTTACCAAATATAATTTGATGTGAAATCCATTGTGCATTAAAAAACCACATAGAGCCAGGAGGAAATGTAATGTAATGACGTGGCAAATGAAACTGATCCCATTTGTCTTCGTTCCAAATACATCTGTCACGCAGTTCTTTTATAAAAGAATGATAGTTGGTTTTATCCAATTGGTCAAGACTTTTTTCATCATAGTACAATCTAAAATACTGTTCTACGCTGTAACTGAATGCAAGTATGCGTGGCTTTTTACGATCCAAATTTAGAAACATGCGTATTTGATGGTCGTTGCCTGTGTGTTCTTCATCTGGCAAATCCAAGTGCAGATTGTTTTGCACCAGTTGATTGTATCTGTGCGAAAGCATACGAGCATTTACTGTGTATTTTGGAAAACATTGATCAAAAAATGCGTCCCAATGCTTTTGATCTTTTCTATGTCGTTTTAAAAACTCTTCTCCGTCTAATCCCATATCTTTGGTACTAGCAGGCATGGGTTCACGTTTTAGATCTGACAGATACCATGGCTTCACCCAAGCATTCTTGTCTGTGTACCACTCAGGTAAATTACTATAATAGTCCATGTCAATACCATCTACTGTGTGACCGTCTATGATTACAGGTTCACCTGATTCAAATGCTTCATACATGGTATCATAGATGTTATCATTTGGACCATAGTAATGATAATCCAGTTTGTTTGAGCATCTTGCTTCTGGATCTATTGCAATTTGTGTTTTTAGCATTGACATCTCCGTTAAATACATATATAATTATCATACAAGGAGTCTAACCAAGAATGATAAATGCATGGACTGAATTTCAGCCACTACAACAAATAATGCTCGGTAGAGCATATCCTCCAGAAACATTTGACTGGCATGGCAATCGCGAACAGCGAGAATCTATGCGACAAATATTTGAAGAAACTGAAGAAGACCTACAAACACTTGTGGGCATTCTTGAATCAGCTGACGTAATGGTAACTCGTCCTGATAACATATTTACTATCAATGGTGAAGAACAAGTTAACTTGCCTTGGATGAAATGTGGATATCCTAATCATCCACTGATGCCACGTGACACGCTGTTTCCATATGGAGAAACAATGTTTGAAATGTTTACAGGATCTGATAATCGTTACTTTGAAAACATGGCCTATTATAGAGAAAACACAACCAATTGGCTCATTGGAGGAGATTGGATCAGTATGCCAGGTGTGATGGTTAACACAGGACAAAAATACATAGACTTTGAACAAGACTTAAAGTTGATATATCATGCCGCCAACATGATCAAGTTAGGTGATGTGATATTGTGTTCACAGCCATATCAAAGACATGATGAACGAGGCAAAGGCACAAACTATGGCAGAGCTTGGATTGAACGTATAACAAAAAGATTGTATCCTAACACCAAGTTCATAGATGTTAGAGTTGGCGGACACATAGATGGAAAAATTGCATTGCTTAAACCAGGTGTGTTAATGACTTGGAATCGTGATTGGATACCTGATGAACTTAAAAGTTGGGATATCATTGAAATAGAAGATACACACGATATGCCTGAAGATTTTTTAAATACACGAAAGCGTAGGTTCCACAGAGAATACGTCAGCAAATGGCTTTCACATTGGGTTGGTTATGCTGACGAAAGCGTTTTTGACGTCAATGTACTAAGCATTGACGAAAAGACTGTTATTGTAACAGGTGATGATAAAAAGGCTCGTACTGCTATAGAAAAACGTGGCATAGATACAGTTTACTGGAAATGGAGGCACCAATACTTTTGGGATGGTGGCATTCATTGTTTAACCAGCGACTGGGTACGAGATGGTAACTGTGAGTCTTATCTATAACAACTTTTATGATGCTCCAAATCCTTTATGTTTAGCACCTTGGAATTGTCTAACAGTACATCCTGATGGTCGTATCAACAGCGACATGCATTTCAAAGGCTTTTACGGCAGTCTATATGAGAACACGTTACAGGAACTTTGGCACAGTGATGTAGCACGAGATTTACGCACAGACATAATCAAAAGACGCTACAACAAGTTCTGTGAAACCTGCATGAAAAAAGAACAGTTGGTTGGTAAAAGCAGACGACATTATTTTTGGGATATATTTCCACACGAACTAAAACAGCGACCAGTAACACTAGAAGATGATCCTGACATTGTATACTTGGACTTTACAACCAGCAATGTGTGTAATTTAAAGTGTGTGCATTGTTCAGGTGAGGTAAGTACAGCATGGATAAAAGATGAGAAAAAATTACAACACAGAGACTGGCGTAGCAAAACAGCACCATGGGGCAGGCTGGACGTATCTTGCATTGATAATCTTTTTGCCAACCCTGATCACTTTAGGAATCTTAGGTTTGTTGCTCTTCGTGGTGGTGAGCCTCTTTATGAAAAACACAACCTACACCTCCTACAGCAATTTGTCAACAACAAAACATCACAAAATATCACGCTAGATATCAGCACCAATGCAACTGTGTTGGATCCAGAATTTTTAGAACTGTTTCCACACTTTAAAGAAATACAACTGTACATCAGCATTGAAGGTGCAGGTGAAATGTACAGTATTCTACGTGGTGGCAAATACACAGCAGAAGATCTAGAAGAGAATGTTAAAACATTTTTAGACATTCCAAATCTACGAATTTGTTTTGCGATAACTACTATGAGTGCCAACGTTATGACTCTACTGGACACATGGCGTTGGTTAAAACCATATTTAGATTATGGTGTCGAGTTCAGTTTCAGTAACACAGTGGTGTCGCCTAGGTATTTGGACATTGATGTATTGCCCAAGGATATAAAACAAGATGCACTTTCTAAAGTACAGCTTATTCCACAGACATTGGAATATCGTGCAGGCGGTGAGTACAACTCAGGCATCCATAATGTTATTAAAAGTTTACAAACACCAAAGTTCACAGAAGAAGAAAGAATGAAACGATTCAAACACTTCTTGAAATACATGGGAGATTTAGACAGGATAAGAGATACTAACTATTTTGATCTTGTACCAGCACTAAAACCATGGCATGAGAAATACTATGACTACCCCAAACTTTGAAAAGAGTGCCAATTCAATTTGGCACAATCCTTACTTTGATTACCTACAGGACTCAGGTTTTTGGAGCCGTATAGACGCCTCCGACCTTCCGAAATCTCAGGACGCATTTTTGCTAGAATTTCCAGAATGGATAGGTAGCAGTAAACTCAACTCATTTAGAGGGTTGGATATAGATCTCTATCCACATAGAGTAATAAGTTTGGGTACCACGCAGGCCTTTGATTGGTGGCACTTTATGTGTACCAGTCGGGGTCAGCGTATTCGTGTTTTTAAAGGAGAATATCCTTATCACAGAGATGTAGCATACAAATGGGATCATACACAATACATTGAAAATGAAAATCTACGCAAAGGTGATGCTGTTATAATCAGCACACCATTCTCAGGACATGGTGACAAGCACCCGTATTGGAAATGGCTCATAGAACAATGCTACGAAAAAAGCATACCAATATATGTAGATTGTGCATGGTTTGGTTGTTGCGAAGACATTGAAGTTAAATTTGGACACGATCCAATTCGTGCAGTAGCATTCAGCACAACCAAAAGTTTAAGCAGTGGTAATTGGCGAGCAGGCATGGTGTTTACCAGAGAAGATTATAGCAGTTTACACTTGCAAACAGAATGGCATCATGGCATACATCTAAATACAAGCATAGCGTTAGAATTAATTAGAAACTTTTCTCCTGACACTATTCCTAATGTATACAGCAAACATGCAGATGCAGTATGCAAACAGTTTGGACTTGAAAGAAGTAAAACTGTACACATAGCCAAGGGCGATGACGCCTGGGACGAATACAGCAGAGATGGAACCTACAACCGCATTAACATCAGAAAACATATCAAGTACTACAAGAAACACAAAAAGTTTGAATAGCAAACACGGTCGTTTCTTTTGCAGATATCCATTTAAACATGCCCAGGTGACTCCAAACGATCCTGCGATGCCCTGCTGTCGTTTTAATCATAACTTTTTAGCCAAAGAAGACAAAGGTAAAATACAAAACTTTGACAAACTGTTCACTGACATTCGTGCAAAAATGTTGAGCAATGAATATGTGCCTGGTTGTTGGAAGTGTTATGAAGATGAAAAGAATGGCAACTTTTCCATGCGTCATGAAAGTTTTGAACTGTGGGACAATGACGATATAGAATTTGCTGGCATGGAAATTGTTGTGGGTAGGTTATGTAATCTACGTTGTGTTACCTGTGATTCTGATTGGAGCAACAAATGGGACAGTGATGCTAAAGAAATGGGCATGACTGTGAGAAGCAAATACATAGATGAATTTGATTTAGATAACCTAGATATTGAAATTTTTAAAAACATCAAGTTTATGAAAGTTACAGGTGGTGAGCCATTCCTGCATCGACAGTTTTTAAATCTAATAAAACGTTTAGCACTAAGTGGTTATGCAAAACAAATTGCACTAGAAATTTTTACCAACTGTACATTTTATCCTAACAAAATGGATGAGTCTGCTCTGCTTAAATTTAAACAGGTGGACATAAGTTTATCTATAGATGCACTAGATGAACAGTTTGAATATCTACGCAAAGGTGCTGACTGGATTAAAACAGAACAAATATTTTTAAAGTGGCACAAACTTGCCAAAGATACAAATGTTAATCTGCAACTGGCTACCACAGTTGGCATACTTAATGTGCTTTACATCTATGATGTGGTGCATTATTTTAAAGGTCGTTACAATATCAATGTTATGTTGCAAACAGTATTTGAACCAAAGCATCTTGGTATTGCAATGTATCCAGACTGGGTCAAAGATAGAATAGAATATACTCTGGACAATCAGTTTATGCAGTATCATCCTAAAGCACACAAGTTTGAAAAGTATTATAAAAAAGTTAAAAAAATGTGCAAACGTACTGGTAGCAATATAGGTGTAGAAGAATTACGCAAAGACATAGATCGACTTGCAAAGATTCGCGGCGATGATGTTAACACGTTTGATAGGCTTTGGAGATTGTTAAAATTATGATCACCAAAGGTCCTACCATGTGTATATTACCCTGGATGCATATCTATACCAGTGCTGGTGGAGATGTTGTGCCTTGCTGTGAAGCACAAGAAAGCATAATGAATGCTGGTAATCTGCGTGAAACATGGAATGGTACAAAGTACAAAGAATTACGCACGGCACTCATGCGTGGCGAACAACACCCTGCATGTCATGTGTGTTGGCACAACGAAGCCAACGGAATAGAAAGCAACAGAGAAATAAACGAACGTGACTTTTGGGACGACTACGCAGATAAAATTGTAGCGTTTGAAGATGGTACTGTTGAAACAGCACCTATGTGGATTGAAAGTAAAGTTTCAAACTTTTGCAACTTAAAGTGTAAAATGTGCAGTACTGAAAGCTCATACAAACGTACACACGACTTGGATATTATACGCAAGTTTTCACCCGAGGACAATGAATTTCAACATGAAACTAGACTGCTACGCCCATTAGAACTGTATGAGTATTTGCAAAACGATCCAGAGCTTTGGGAAGATGTTGATAGGCTACAGTTTTCAGGTGGTGAACCAATTATTAACGAAGAACATTATACGCTGTTAAACAGCATACCCAAGCATCGCAGACACAAAATACAATTACGTTATGCATCAAATCTTACACATCTACAATTTAAGAAACATGATCTAATAGAACTATGGCGTCAGTTTAGACATGTGCAAGTAAAAATATCTGTTGATGGTGTGCATGATGTGTACAATTACATACGCACAGGAGCCGAGTTTGAAGATGTGGTAAGTAATATTAGAACGTTGTATGCTTCGCCTGTAAATGTGAGTTTGGGATTAGGGCTAACAGTACAAGCATTTAATTGTTTTCAGTTACCAGAATTTTACAATTACTTTGAAGGTATGGGTATTGACTGGTTTCACATCGGAGCATACATGTTGCAAACACCCAAGTACTTGAACATTGGTGTCTACCCAGAACCAATTAGATCAGCAATACAAAACAAATTAAAAGCAGATGGTAGATTTGATCATATTGTAAAATACTTGGACAGCAATGATCGAACAAAACTATGGAATAAAAAAACTGTGCCTTATGCACAAGCATTAGAAACAAGATACAAAGACGCAGACACCTTTGAAGGTTTACTGGAGAAATATCTATGAAACTGGTCACACTAGGTTGTAGTTTATCTCCTATACAGACTTGGCCAAGGTGGTCGTATGAATTGTTGTGGGAAGAACTTTTTTATAAAGGCTACGACAAAGATAAATTACTTCCTGGATCAAACCACATACACTTTGCCAAGGGTGGCAGAGGCAACACAGTTAATGCACATCAATTGAACAGACATATAATTAATCAAGGCTTGGATAACACATATGTGATTTGGCAACTCAGTGGTTGGCAACGACTAGAAGTATTAGCAGATGAAAAATATTTCCAATTGGTTAAATCTATGTTTCCTGATAAACAAAAATTTACATTAGAATCTCCTGCTATGTTCACTGATACAAAAATTGTATCCGGTTGGGGTGGGCAAGTTCATGAAAATCTTGTAACAAGTTTCAATGCTACATTAGAAAATGTTGTTGCATTGATCTGTTTGTGTGCTTTGCAATGTCAAGTTATTGTGTTTAGAGGCTGGACTGGTGCTGTGCCTGATGATATATGGACAAAAATTACAGATCGTTTTGATCAGTTTGGTGTCATCTACACAGATTTTGGCTATGTGGATTGGGTAAAATCCAATGGAGATGACATGCAACAAGATGAATTGCACCCAAACGAAAAGGGAGCAGAAAAGTTTTTTAACAATATTTTGAAACCTTATATTAGACAATGGAATATACATGCTAACTAATCAAACCTATATCTACTACAACAGAGACAGCTCTTGGCCTATTGTGAATGTGTTTATCAGAGACAGCAGACTCACAGCATCATGGCCAATGCTGAAAACAAAACTGAATCAAATACAAATCATTGAAGCACAAAATTCAATGCGTGGTGACTTTATAGAGTTAAATGTATCACACGATCGTTACTGGATGAAACACATGTATGACATAGGCAAACGTTATGCAGTTATTTGGTATGATGGCTGTTGGCCCACAGATGAAAAGTGGAACATGGCTTTGCTAGAAACGATAGACAAATGGAACAAACACGAAGAGCCATGGGCTGTGGCAGGACATATTCTACTGGATAGAAAAATTAATAAAAACAAAAAAGGACGTGAAGCAGTTACCAGTTGGCGTGACACAATAGAACAATATGATTATCCACATTGGCATCATCAATGTTTGATAATGAATTTACAATCTTGGAAAGAAATTGGTTGGCCAGATCTTGATCAAGAATGGAGCAATGATGCGTGTGCAAACTATAAACCTTCAGAAGAACACATGCATGACCACTACACGCCAACCTATGTTGATGGCTTGCCAGGTTTGTTAAATGAAAATGAAGTAGAGTTTGTTAATCAACCAGGCAATGTATTGATTGTAAAATCACTGAACAATAGATATCGTGTGTGGAACTTGCCAGACGAATTACGCTGTAACAAGGTCAGCGTATATCCTGAAGAAGGCAGTAAGCACCTTGAGGATTTATTGATAGGCAAAAAAACATGGGACGAAGTAGAACCACATGTGGATGAAGATGCTATATGGTTACAAAACTATGTGTTTCAGAGCTATGAAAATTTTATATATTTGATCAACACAGAAGTTTCAAATACCAATTGGTACTGTGCTAGAGAAACCAGCCATATTAAATTTAACAACTATGTGGGCGTGGCCGCAGGTTGGAAATTGTTGCATCACATGTTCCATCATGGTTGGGAAAAAGGCACCGAAGTCACATGGTATGATATAAGTGGTCCGTCTGTGGAACTGAAACAGTATTTGGTTGAAAACTGGGACGGCAGGGACTATGAACGTGTAGCCATTGAATGGTGTGAAAAGAATGGCTATCATGCACACAACGGACATCAAATACCCGAACGCATGAATCTACTGTATGAGATATGCGGAGGGTTTGATTCATGGTTAGACTTTTGGAACAGAGTAACCACTGAATGCAAATTTAAATTTATACAACTGGACATGGTTTATGATGTTGATCAAATATTAGAACATGTGCCAGAAGACAAAACCACACTATTTTATGCAAGTAACCTTTACAGTTATCTGCCTAATATTATACGCTGTGGTATCAATTTGGAAAAAAGTTTTGTAGATTTAATCACAGGTCTACGCAAAAAGAATCCAAATAATTTTTACGAAGGAACTGACGTGGCTGACAATCAGCTATTTCAACGAGTAACTAGCATTGAAAGTGCCAGAGTAAATGTAGCAACTGAGGAAGAATAATGCCCAACATAAACATAACCACTCACCCAACCGGTCGCTCACCAGAAAACAAATTCTTTTTTGGTGAACAAGCCAAAGACTTAGATTTATCAAGACCCAAGTTTAACAAAATAGGACTTGAAGCAGACTTTGATGATTTTTATCATCTCCTACAACAACAAACAAATTATTTAGAGCCTATGAATTTTGAAACTGTGGGTACTAATTTTACACTACACACCAATGACGAAAGACACAAACAATTTGTGTGGAACATGTTTAAAGTTACAGCAGAAGATCAAGAAGGTGATTGGACAATATGGCACAACACATCAATTGATATGGAGCCTAAAATATATGTTCACCTTGACAAGAAACTATTGTTAATTGCAGGTACAACATTTTTAGGAGAAATTAAAAAAGGTGTGTTTGGTATTATAAGTTTTATACTGCCAAAGTATGATAGACTTCCAATGCATTGCGGAGCATTTACATATCGTAAAACCACAAACCTAATGTTTGGATTATCAGGCACAGGCAAAACTACATTATCAAGTGATCCAGATTATAAACTGATATCAGATGATGAAGTTTGTTGGAGCAACATGGGTATTAGAATGATTGAAACAGGTTGCTATGCAAAAAGCGAAGGCTTAACACCTGAGACACATCCAACTATTTTTAATGCAGTCGAAGTAGCAAGACAAAGAGGAACACTGGTAGAAGAAAATCCAGAGGCCGCCAACGCAAGACTGAGTTATCCTATCAGCTGTGTTGAAAATGCGTATCACAAACGCAGTAACTTCTCACATGCAGATAACATATTCTTTTTAACCATGGATGCTGAAGGTGTGTTTCCTGCTATCAGTAGAATATCCGGCAATGCAGTACGTAGATTTTTTGAAACAGGATACACAAGCACAATGCCTGGCACCGAACATGGAGTAACAGAAATACAACGCACACTTTCACCCTGTTATGGATCACCATTCATGCCACGTAAAGTAAAAGAGTACAGCGATATGCTCATGGAAAAAGTTGAACAACACAATTCAAATGTATTTCTAGTAAACACAGGTATGAATCCAGAAACAGGCAAAAGATTTGCATTAGATTTTACTCGTAATACAATTAAACAGGCAATACTCACAGAGTATCCATTGAATGATACAAGTGAAGAAGTTTTAAATACACTAGAAGAAATTATAGGGAGCGAATAATGTGGTTAGAAGGTTACAGCATTCCACAAAATGTGGAAGCAAATGATTACACACAAGAGTTTTTTGAGAAAAACGAATCTCTCAGCAAGGAACATACATACGATCCTTTGCTGGTAAACGATCCAGAAGACAACGATTTGATGTTGGATCATTGTACCAATCCATGGCTACGTGTTGATGACATTGAAATGGATCACGAAGGTATACTTGCTGAAGCCATGCACCTACTAGACACAGCCTGCTTTACATATCATCGCCCACAATCTGCTGGATGGATGAGTTTGTGTATACATGGCATCAGTTCTGTACACACCAACTGTGCAGATGATTACGGGTTACCCGATGACTATGAAGAAACAGATTCACATTGGACAGACATTGCAAAATTTTGTCCAAAGACTGTGGACTTTATGGAAAACCATTTACGCTATGAAGATTATACTCGTGTACGTTTTATGATACTACTGCCTGGTGGTTGGATTGGACCACACTCGGACAAAGACAGACAAGGTTTTGGTGCTACAAACATTGCTGTAAACAATCCAGACGGTTGTGCATTGGTTATGGAAAACTGGGGTACCATGCCATTTGAACCTGGTGCTATAATGAAAATCAATACACACTATAATCATGCTGTTTGGAATCGCAGTGATACTCCACGCATACACATGATTGTGGATGGCGGCATGGGTGATTACTTCAAAGATAGATGTGTAGAAAGTTATAAAAGACGTGGCGGAATGCTTGATATTTAAACATGGTGTTACCATTGGACCCACAGGTGCTGTGAGGCCATGTTGTGCATTTAATGTTAAAGAAGGAACAGCAAATCTATATTGGAAAGATGATTGGCAAACACGACATGCAGAATGGTGTGAACAAAGTAAGACTTCTTGGCTAGATGAATGTGAAGAATGTAGAATATCAGAACAACAAACCGGAGCAAGTTTGAGAACACATTACAATAAAATACTAGAACATGCAGATGGCATAAATTTTTGGGATTTGAAAATAAACAACACCTGTAATTTTGCTTGTAGAATGTGTAACCAAACCAGCTCTAGTACATGGGCAAACATTGTTCGCAACGTTGGCGAACAGGAATTGGCAGAATACTACACTCACAAACATGACACACGCTGGGCCAAAGAAGCTGAATCGTTCACTGAGTTGATGTATGATGCTCGAACAGTAAAGTTTACCGGTGGTGAACCTTTTATGATACCTCAAGTAAAACGCATAATTGAAACACTCATAGAAGAAGATATAGCACCAGCAGTTACGCTAGAAATTATTACAAATGGATCTCATGACATAACAGCATGGAACAGTCTGTTTAAAAAGTTTAAATCTGTTACAGTTAATGTCAGCATTGATGCAATAGGAAGTAGATATGAATTTATACGTGCAGGATCAAGTTGGTTGACCACACAACAGAATGTGTTACAATTCAATAAACGCAAACCTGCCAATACACATTTGTTTGTGAGTATATTGCCAATGGTGTTTAACAGGAACAACATCGATGATGTGACACGCTGGTGCACTCTGCACAGACTTGAACATTCTGTGTCTACGCCTGTGATAAACCCTGCATTTATGCGACCAACGGCACTAGAAGACGAAGAATTAAAACAACAGTTGATAGAACAAAGTGAAATATTAGACAGCATACACGGAACTGACTACAGGAACTTTATATGAACATGCCCAGCAAAACATTCTGTGTGTTACCTTGGATGCACGTGGCCACAAATGCCGCGGGCACTCTGCGTGTCTGTTGTAATTCAACTCCAGGCAAAAACGGATTAGAACACCCAGATGGTGGCAAATACAAATTGCACAAACATGACATACGTGAAGCATGGAACTCCAAAACAATGACCACAATACGTCAGCAGTTTTTGAATGGAGAACGTCCTGAAATGTGCGAACGCTGTTTTAGAGAAGAAGACGCAGGAGTAAAATCAGCAAGGCAATCATGGAACGAAGGTTGGTACAATGCTGATTCTGACTATTCTGATATTACACCAGAACCAAAAGCACAGTACATTGACCTACGTTTGGGCAACCTGTGTAATCTAAAATGTAGAATGTGTAATCCATACGCCAGTAATCAATGGATAGATGAGTGGAACATGGTTGAAGATCCTCTGCCCGAAGAAGAACTACAGCGTTTGGATACAGACACAATGACATGGCCCAACAAACCTAAAACTTGGGAAAATTTAATTGATGTTGCAGACACAATAGAAGAAGTTTACCTCACCGGTGGTGAACCCACACTTGCAACAGCTCAGTACAAACTGTTTGATTACCTCATTGAGCGTGGGCTGAATGAAAACATTATTTTAAAATACAACACCAACCTTACAAACATTCCACAGCGTATGATTGATTATTGGGATCGATTTAAAACTGTTAAACTAAACTGTTCTATAGACGCATATGGAGATTTAAATCGTTACATACGCTATCCTACAAATTGGAAGTTGGTAGATAAAAATCTAAAACGTTTCCTAGACATGAAAAGTGTGAGAGTTCAAATACACACCACTGTACAGATAAACAATATATTACATTTAAACACATGGTTTGATTGGGTACAACAATTTGATAAATTTGTTTACCTGAATATACTGAATCATCCAGAATATCTAAACATCAGAGTGTTGCCACCAGAACTTAAACAGTTGGCCACTGAACGTTTGGAAAATTACAGCGTTGAAAAGCTGGACAGTACCATAGATTATATGTGGGCTGAAGACTGGAGTGATCGCTGGCCAGAGTATGTTAGGTACACGCATACTTTGGACCAAAGCAGAAAAGAAAATATACTTAATGTTGTGCCAGAATTCAAGGATTATATATGAAATCAATTTTTATCACAGGCAATCCCAAAGAGGGATTGGCTAAAGGACTTGCATCTGTGTTTCCTAAAGCTGACTTTGTCAGTCGTGACAATGGTTGCGACTTAGAAACTAGAATGAATATGGAAGCAGTAGCAAAAAAGGCCATTGAGTACGATGTTTTTATTAATAATAGTGCATTATGGCACTTTCGCCAATCACTACTACTAGAACTAGTATGGAAGTTGGCAGAAACGGCAGGAAAATCACTACATATTGTGTGTATTGGCAGTACTGTAGACAGAGTTACCAAAGGTAGCTCGTGGATATACCAACAGGAAAAGAAAGCTCTGCAGAGCTACTGTCAATCACTGGCATTACAGAGTGTGTGGAGTGAAAAAACTGTGCCACGTGTTAGCCTTATCAGTTTTGGCACACTAGAAAACAATGAAGACAAACACCCTGGACGCAAATGCATGAGCATACCCGATGCGGCCAGTTATGTAAAATGGATAGTAGAGGCACCTTCAAATGTCAATATCAATGAAATCTCTCTTGACAGAATTCAAAGATGATAATTCAGACTTCTGGCGTTGGACTGAACATCATGTTGATCAAGATCAAATAGTTGTAAATTACACAGCAGGTACAGGTGGTGAATGGTTTGCTGGTTTCCTTGCAACACATGAAGATCTAGCAGATCTTAACACAGACATGCGAGCCAAAAAAGTAAACAAACAGAATCGTTGGCGTATTAATTCTGATCTTGTTGCAAAAGTTAGCAATCAATACAGAAATGATTATTGGAACACAGATGACTATGATGGATCAGAAGCATACTATAAAAAAGCGATTGCTAATGCCATTGAAGCCAGTCGTGAACACACACTGAGAGAAAAATTACAACGCTATCGTACAACACAAACCATCACACGATCACACGAAGCATGGTGCGAAGTACACATGTGGCCACAGCAATTTAAAAGTTTTCGAGTGATTACCTGTTTGAATACCAAAGATGCAGACACTTGGCCACAGTTTGTTTCTAATATAATAAAAAAGATTTGGTTTCATGAATACAACACACACGAAGATTACATGGATGAGTTTGAAAACAAATTTGCAAAAAAAGTCAAACAGCATAGTGACATGGATAAAGAACGCTGTCTTGCTCTATTAGAATATATGGGTAAACCATGGACATGGTATAAATTAGTTATTGCAATCACACATGCTTCAATGAAATTCAATATAGATGCAACCATGACAACCATGATGGATAAATGGCAATCTGAAATAGCAGATGAACAGATAAACAAATACACAATACCTTTGCCAGTGCCAGAACTTAAAATAGATTTACTTGCAATGTTACGTGACAAAGACTATGAAGGCACATATCAAGATGTGTGTGACTTTTTATCAATACAACCACACGAGTATGAAGTGTTTGAAACACTCGTTGATTTATATTTTGCAGAGGATAAAGCAAATCAACTGTCAGAACAAACTGTAATAGATTTAATAGGAGCCACAGTAGACTATGCCGGAACGCACACCTAAACAGGAATTAGAACATTACTTTGATATCAAAAAAGATTATCACAGAGACATTGTGGTTGATGTGCCTATTGAATTTTTTAAAAAGTTTTTTGACAAAGGCAATGAAATATGTATGCGTATACGTGACATACGCAAACGTGATGATTGGCAAAACATCACAGCCGAAGAGGCCGAAGAACGATCTGGTGGGTGCGATGAATTCTTTATACACAAAGCAAAAATTATCACAGACTCAATTAATAGGAATGGTTTGTTAACTCCTGTACATGCTCATTGGCATTGGTCAGCTGGACAAGTAAGACACCCTTCCAATGACAAAGCCAGTATTATATCTGGCATACTAGAGTTGGATACTGTGCCTATACTGTGGAGAGATTGCGAGTTTCATCATGAACTGTTTCCAGATCCCGAAGTGCAATGGCCACACAAAAAGTTTCACAGGACAGCCTGGTTCCGCGACTTTGAAGATACAACCAGAGAAATAACCACACCAGATGAGTATGCTGATCTTTATGGTGATGCAATACATGATGCACAACTTAAATTTGAATGTCAGCCCATGTCATACATTTGGGACAATTATCCTGACGTATGGGGCAAACTTAAACCTTTGTATAACTGTTATGAAGGTGTGTTTGATCAAGTGCGTGGCAGAGAAAACACAGAAAATTGTGTGTACTGTGGAGTGTTTGATAGATATCATAGATTGCGTATGCGTGGCAACAATACTCGTTTGGGTGATATACTACAACCTGCCACAGAAGGAATATTTTTTATAACAGAAACAACAGAAAGGTTTTACTCATGGGAAGAGATTGGTTAGACGTTGGTAAAAAGCGTTTAATATATCTAGAATTTATATCTGGATCAGCTGGAGATTTGTTTTCTAATATGTGCGGTGGAGCATCTGTGGGAACACTAGGCTTTGGCGGCAAGGACACATTTAAAAAACAAGCACGTGATCTTGCTTCGGGTATAAATTTACCTAACAAAACTATTGTACAGTTTATACTTGAAAAAACAATGAATGATGAAAGACCTATACTGGAAAACTATTTACAGAATATGTTGCTTACTTTTGTTTTGAATAATAATTTAAAAATAGAAGATCTTAACAATTATCACTCTGTGTGGATGAGTGGTCATCCACATTGGAACAACAATGAACCAATGGTAGAAGTTATTAAAGAAAAAGTTCAGAATATCGGTTGGGATTTTTTACCAATATCACTGATACCAAGCACACGAGAATCATTGGCTTGGACACTTTATTTTCAATCTACTCCTCAATATATACTGGATTATAAACACAAAGTCAAGTGGAAATCCGTAGATCCTGTAAATTTAATCATCAAAGACGAACGAGAAGAGTTATATGATTTATGTTCGTGGTTTAACAATGACATAGACAAACAGATTTTTGACTTTGTATATGATAATTACAGAGAAATACGAATGCCTGTGTTTGAAAAATTTTACACAAAAAGACGTGACTGGCTTGACAAGTGCTGGGATTCTTGTTATAATATAGAGTAGGAGTTTAACTTTTGTCAGAACTAAAATGGAGCGATTATGACTTTACTAAAATACCTTTTGACGAACTTGTTAGGGTGGGTCAAAGAACGATGCTCTATAGAGACATGTTTACTGTCAGTTGGCTTCTTGGTCGCTTTTGCAATTACCGTTGCAGTTATTGTTGGCCATACGCCAGATCAGATAAAAAAGATCACAGGCCCACACACCTCATTAATGCTACGATCGATGAGATAAAAAGACAGGCTCGTGCTAATAATTTTAACAGTTTTCATTTTTCTTTATCTGGCGGTGAGCCTACTTTCCACCCAGGATACTTGGACATCCTTGGGCATTTGGCTTCTGATGTCAGCAACACTAATTATACTAGTGTCCACATGACGTCAAACTGTTCAAGGCCATTAAAATGGTTTGAGCAGTATGTGGAAATAGTAAAACCACTTCATCGTGCGAGCATAACTAGTAGTCTACACGTTGAACACGTAAACACAAAGGAGAAGATGCAGGAGTTTGCCGACAAACTTATCCTGTGTCAAGAACACGATGTACAGATTACCATTAACATGGTTATGGTTCCCGACCAATTTGAACGAGACTGGGACAACGCCCTCTTCTTCCACGAACAAGGAATCAACGTCACACTTAAACCCCAGTCGGATCCGACTGCGTCAAAAGTGGTTGATGGATACACTAGGGATATGCTCAAGCGACTCTACAACGGAATGCCGCAAAGAGCCTACACCGACACGAAAGCTGTTTGGAGTGACCGTCCAAGACCACAGTTTCAAATTCCCACAGAAATAGATCAACGAGACGACAAATCTGTTCCGTGGAACATGCAGGTTGAATTCAAAGATGCCAATGGTGAAACATGGTACATGGATCAAGCAGAGAGATTCAATGCGTTTAACTTTAACAAATTTAAAGGATGGGAATGTAGTGCAGGATATCGTAGTATTATTATCCGAGAGCCTGACGGAAGTATCAAACGTTCCTACAGTTGTGCGGATGTTCCGCTCGGCAACATAGAAACAGGTTTCAATCTGTTCGATACTCCAATGCCATGCATCAGTGATAGTTGTGTAAGTTCAGCTGACTCAAAAATACCAAAACGAGCACCTGGTACTCAACTGCCATTATGGCCTGGAGATAAAACGTTTGATATTCATAAATCAACATAACAAATTTGAAGAACTGTACCCAGACTTTTATTGGTGGGGTGATGCAAATCTATCACCAGGTATAGTATATGAAAGTTTACGCCAAGGTCAGTTTCCCATTGAACTGCGTGGTTCCTTTGCATTTGTTTACATTGAAGATGATAACTGGTGGGCATGTGTAAATCATCTAGCAGAAACTCCACTATTCTACACAGACACAGAAAAAATATTTCACAACTTGTCATTGTGGGTGCAAGATGCTACACACCCGATGAAGGATGCACACTACAGAATTAAAAATGGTGTGTATGAATTACAGCGTTCTATGTTTGGTTTTTGTTATGCTATAGGCGAACACACACCATATGATGATATTCTCACAGTTAAACCAGAACATTATGTACACAATGGTGTACAGCATAGATACTCAGACATTGCACGACCCAAAGGCTATGTGTGGGACGGCAACCTATACAAAGAGCTATTAGATAATAATATTAGAAAAATTTATGATCGTAGATTGTATTATGATCAGCCTATCAATATGCTTTTCAGCAGTGGTAGAGATTCAGCTGTGGTTGCCTCAGCATTGGCACAATTAGGATATCAAAAACACATAGACTTTTACACCATAACACATAAAAAAGGCAAACACAATGAATATCACGATGCACTTTTTAATGGTGAAATGATAGGTATTGCACCTGTAAATGTACAAGCCAACATAAAGCCACCTGCGTATGATCCGCCATTGGAATATGAATTTAACGATTCATCATGGCTGGTAAAGTATCAAACCATGAACAGACACAAAATAGACGGCACAGTAATAACCGGTGAAGTTGGGAACATAATTAGTTATGGAGAAGCCGGTAAAAGACTGAGCTACTATGTAAACAGATATGGAGAATGGAAAGCGGAAGAAATTGCCAGCATGATGTGTAGTCATGTTGAAAATTTTAAAACCACAACTCTAAATTGCAGTAGTTTCAGTGACCAGTTTGAACGTGATGAGGTAATGGCAGAAATGGCTTGGAAACGCATTGTTGATGATGTACGAGAAACCCTAGATCGTTGGGGTTTCTGGACCAGCACAGACAAACAGTATCAACGAAACTGTTTGGTCAATGTAGGTTGCCTGCATCACAAAGTATTTAGAATACGTGGCTATAGCACAGATCATGAAAGAAGGTATATACACCCATTGGCAGACTACTATGTTATGGAATACACCTTGGGTTTGGACTACAGCGAAAGAGAAAAGCATGGCAGTGAGAAATGGTATTACAAACGTGCCTATGAAGGCAAAGGACCATTTGCACAGAGTGCCTGGAACAATCAGGTACGAGGACTAGGGATAAAGTGTGAGTAGAGATGGGCAAAACATGGTGGTTGCTACTGTTGGTTACAGCAGAAGCAAATGGAACATTCACAGTAACTGAAGAAGCAAGATATGATTACAAACCAAGTTGCCAAATGGCGGCTGAAGGCAGACAAATGTTTTTAACAGGTTCGTACGAATATCACAAAGGTTATATATGCGTAGGTTTAGGCGAAGATGTAGGGAACTAATATGGTCGATGATGATGCAAAACTGATATTAATATCAGAGTTCATTGAACAAAAATTACGCAAAGAAAAAGAATTAGAATTTTATCAAGATGAGTTAATCAAGTTAACCAAAAAAATCAGTATGCTGAGCAGAGAAGTAGACTTGACAAACTCAATTATCAGTTTAATAAAGTCGGACAATGTATACGACTTCCGTGAAAAATGGATACAACAAGAAGAAAAGAAGAAACTACTTGAACAAAGCAAAATACACGATACCGAGTAAAAATTTTGTACTGTTACCTGAGTACAAACATGCACAGCATTTTTTAAAAACTGTCTATCCTTATTATCCTGATTGTGTGATAATGACAGCAGACAAATCCATGCCCAGTCTGGAAGAGTCATACATTGAAGCAATAGATCTTTGGCAGTTTAACGACACAATTCGTATTGCTGTGTTTGGTGCTCATTGTTTAGACCGTATGCCTAAACCTGCAAGTTCACACATGGTTATCATGGACATGCTGTTGAGTCACACAGAAGTTGCTCGTAAAAGTGCATACAACAAAGAAAGCAAAATGGATCTTAGACCAGCTGGGCTGGCTGTGATGTTGGATCATCATTTTTCACAGCGTGGTCCATCACAAGGACAGGGCAGACAAAAATATACCAAACCAAGTGAACATTGGTCCAATGAGCTATACTAAATACAGTACAGGAGACAATGATGGCAATACAGTATTACAGAAAATGTTTAGGAGTAGGTCCTTACAACACAGTGGATGATTATTTTGCTGATGTTGATCCTTCCAACAACATGCGTAATTTTATTCAAAATCAAATTGACAATAGTTTGATTGATTCAATCGAATATAAACTAGCACAGGCAAAAAATGCCGTGTATTGTAAAGGACAAATTGATAACAATTCAGTTTGGAGCAACATACTGTTGAATGAATCTTCAGCAGGTTATAATTTCAAAGTACAAATGAACATGTTAACAGTAACAGCATCAGAATACGAAGCAGGTGCATGAGCTACGGTTCAAAAATAAGAACATTATTAATTACAAATATTGCATTAACAATATACACAGTCTATTGGTGCTCTGTCAATGACAGATGGGATTTATTTTGGATAGGTTTTGCATGGGCTCTGTTTGCAATAGGTGTAGGCACATGGGCAGGTTGGCACAGATACTGGAGCCATCGAGCCTATGAAACAGGTCCTATACGTAGAAACATAATGTCGTGGCTAGGAATACTAGCATTGTCTGGTGCACCTATTCATGTTATTGCTGTACACAGAATACATCATGCAAATTCAGACAAAGAAGATGATCCACATTGTCCCAAAGACACACCATGGTACAAATTGTTTTTTGGATATTATAAAACATTCAACGCACGACCAAAAATGTTGCGTGATGTTGTACGTGACAAACAGTTAAGATTTATTCAAAAACATTATTTTAAAATTCACACATATGGATTAATTTTTACTTTTGCTTACCATCCAGTACTGGCAGGCATCGTGTTTTCATTTCCTATCATGTACGGATACATTGCTGGCATAGGAGGAAATGCTATTATAAATCATCTGTGGGGTTCACAGGACCATCGCACACGTGATCATTCAACCAACAATTGGTTAATAGCATTGATAAGTTTAGGTGAAGGTTGGCATAACAATCATCATGCAAAGCCTATGCGATATACCACACAAGAAAAATGGTGGCAGTTTGATCCAGTAGGTTGGTGGATAAAATACGTTTGGGCCACTAAGCTAGGTTAGTGTTTATATCATACTTGCCCACTGGTGGGTATTTGTATGTCCAATCTTTTTGATTAATATATTGACCCAATTGAGGCTTGGGATTTTCAATCCAATCAGCCATTTGTTCTGCGATATTAATTTGAGATTTAATTCCAGGTCGTCTACAATCCCTTGCAAGATCAACAACCCAACTAAAGTCTCCACGCATGATGGTCATGTTTTTGCGTGGCTTCATGTGTCTCATCCAACGATGTCTCCACAGTCTGCTGGGTTCAAAGTAGAACGCTGTGGGTATATTGAGTGTGTTAACATAGTCAAAAAACAATTCACCATAGTTGCGATTGTTTTCTAAATACATGGCCGCCAGTGCTTTACGCCATTCTACAGCATCATTTCTATGTCCATTCTGTTCATACAAATGCAAATATATGTAATCTGATTCTGTAAAGAAACGAGGATTGGTGATAATAATGTGTGTGGGTTTATATTCTTCTACCCAATGTTTGAGTGGTTCCCACATGGTCATCAATGAATGATAAGGAGAAAGATTGATGTGTGATCCTCCTGTGTATTCGGCAGTTAGAGCAGGGTGACTGTCTTTGTATGCTAGACCCATTCCAAATGTGTTGCATTGTCCCATGTGTAGTATGCGAGTGCTATTGCTCATTGCTGATGGTCTGTGATTTGAACGTAATCCGTGCTTGTCTAAATTATAGTTTACTTCTTCACGTGTCCACACACGATCCTGTTTGACATGATCATATTTGTAATCCATGCCTTGACAACCAATCCAACCTGCTTGTTCAAACTGTGAAAAGTATCGTTCATTGTCTCCGCCATACCAACGAGAATCCCAATAAGGTTCCAATGGTTGTTCAGGATAATAATCTTCAAAGTCTAAATCTTGATGTTGATCTGATTGTTCAAACAATTCTTTTTCTAAAAAATAACGTTGATATTCTTTACGATCTATTTTACTCATAATTGTACCTCTGCATAACAGTTACTTTCACTGGTATCTGTAGCAAACCATTCACTCATTTTTACAAAGCCAACCTTTTCATAGGCCGGCAGAGCTGTTTCACGAGGCAAAGTCCAACACATGGTACAGCCCATATCACGTGCAGTATCTATTGTGTGTTGTAATATATCTGTGCTAACGTTTAATCTACGATACTCTTCCAGCACATATAATCCTCTAGAACGAAAATTTGTTTCTGAAGTTTTATGTCCTGAATTAACACCTGCTAACTTTCCATCCACATAAGCACCAAAGAAATAAGGAAAGTATTTCTTATAAATTTCCATATCAGTTTCAGTGGCAGATGCCATGCTACTCATTGTTTTGATATCTTTTCTGCCCTTCCAAAGATGATGTACCCATATCTTTTTACAGGTGTCCCATGTAATTTCTTTTACTTGTGTTTCCATCGCCATACCACCATCGGTCTTATAAGATCCTTGCCCAACGATAATTCCATTGCAATATCAGGAGAACGTGATGCAACTTCCTGTTGAATATCCAGTTCTTCCATGGACATGGTCATAATATCTGTGTGACCTATCTGTACACTTTCTGTCACAAAGCCAAATTCTTTTCCATATGTAGTTATGTTTTCTTCTGTCCAGTCTATTTCACTGTTGGTAGGATGAGTATGACACACTATGGTGCCATGTTCTGCCAAGTAGTAACTCATACATTCACCAATTTCTGTGGCCCATTTTGAACCGCCATAATTGAAAGGTCCAAAGCACAGAATCCAATCAGCAGTACGTTCTTTGAAAGGCTTGCGTCTGTGAAAATTTTGTATGCTCATTTTAAAATCTACTTCAGGAAGCTCTGCAACATCTACACCAATAACATTTGGCACTATCTTTTTGAACTCGTTACTGCCACAGCCAAGATCTAAAACCAGCGTAGGATTGCTTTCTGCTATTTCTTCTGCCAGTTTTCTTCCGCTGAGTGTCCTGTGTAACGCAAGTGATCTTTTGCGTACTTCGTGTTGCTGTTCAAAACGTTCTTTCAAACGTTTTAATATGCCGTTACTGTTCAAGCGGATTGTTCCATTCTTCTTCTATAGAGTGTACTGGATAATCAAAATCTGCATTGTTGCGTATGTATTTCAAATCCATAACAGTTAATGCACCCAATACTTTTGCACCTGTTTGTTCAATCAACTTTGCTGTTGCTCCCAATGAACCACCTGTGGCAACCAGATCATCCACAATGATGCATCTGTCTGTGTGTCCAAGCAGGCCTTCTTGTAGCACCAGAGTTGCTTTACCATATTCAAGTTCGTATGATTCTTTTAATAGTTTACCTGGATACTTGGCGCCTTTTTTACGTACCATAACAAAAGGTAGACCCATTGCATATGCTACAGCAGAACCTAACACAAAACCTCTGCTTTCAACACCAATGATGTGTGTGGGTGTTTTCATTGCAGTGGCTTTGTCCAACAACAAACCAATCACAGTTTTAAACATTGGTCCTGCAAACAAACTGTTCAAGTCATAAAAATTTACGCCTTTAACAGGATAGTTTGGTACTGTTCTTATAAAATCTTTTATCATCTTTTTATGTATGCTCCTTCTGGGCTTTTAACTGCTGACAGCAGTTCGTCCCACATCTGTGGCGAAATACGTATATTCTGTTCTTCATTCAACACAGTATTCCATTGTGAAATAAAAACTGCATCTGATTGAATTTCTACTCGCAAATCATCTTCATAACCACCATCATCCAATACCACAATTTCAAATGTGTCATGTTCAAATTCTACTGTGTACATTAGGGTTTCCTCCACCACCAATTATAACGAGGTCTCACACCATCGTGCATGTGCCTGTTAAATCGTTCATCTTTTAATCTACGCCAATATTCGTTCTGCACTTTAACATGTGCATCTTTGAGTCCTTCTTGATACTCCAGAGGATCAAACATGTCTGAGTTGTCATGTTCTCTGTCCAACCATTTGTTGAAATCATCAATGGGTGTATCGTCTGGATTGAAACGCACCATGTAGTCTTTGAGTTGTGGCCAGCTCAACTGTCGTAGGTCTGTCCATTCTGTGATAATAGGTGACTTGTGATCGCTTTGTTCCACCCAGCCTGGCACACTTAGGTGTGGGTCACACAGTTCCCAACCAAACAGTTCAGTAAACTCATGCACCGCAGTTCTTGTCCATGGATAGTGAATAATACCACGTGAATTAAATCCTGTTGCATCGCTTTTGCGTCCTGGACGAGCATGTCCACAGACTACACCTCCGGGTTTAAGTTTGTCATAACACAAACCAATGAGTTTTTCCTGTTCTTCTTGTGTGCCAAAGTTGAATGGACCTACACAACGAATAGCATCTACGCTATTGTCTTGGAATAGTTCTAGTGCATCATCACAATCCATAACAAGATCAACTCTGCCTTCGTAAGGCAGTAGGTCAACACCTATCAACCCTTGTATGTGTTCTTTAAACAATGAAAATCCACAACCTAGATCAAGCACCAGATCGGGATTCATTGCATTGATTACTTCGGCGGCTGGAAAGCCTGAGCCTGTTTTTGTGTGTGATGTTGTTCTTATAATATCCGAATGTCCAGTGGAAAAGTGTTCACGTAACTGTGCTAGTCTTTTATCACGTGACCAGCCAGCTACTTCTTCTGGATCGAACTTGGATTTTACGCTACTTAAAGCAGACATATACTGTTCGCTTTGTTCTAGATTAGCTTCCTGGTTCAATTACTGCCAACCTTTCTGCCATTATTTTCTCCATTTCATAATCTGTGGACATCATTTCTAAATCCATACCAATGTATGCCAATGATGCCATCAAATACAAAATAATCAATAATCCTATAACTATTGCTTCTATTTTTAATATATTAATTAACATTGTTTTACCTTTGTGCTATCATGTTCAAACTCAAACTGCAAACTTTTAATTTAAAGTTGCTGTGAGGAGATTGCTCATATACTGTAATCTTGGCTCTCTGGCCACTTGTTTTTTCAAATTGTAATAGTGTATCTTCTGGCAGTATTACTCCGCCTTCCTTAAATGTGTTGTAAATATCTGTTTCTAATTTGTGCATATACGCTTTGTCGTGCCAACTGCGAGCCAATGCTAGGCCACAGATGTCCGGTAAGTATCTTTTTATTTCTTCACGTGTCTCGAACACTTTGCGTTCTTCGACTAGTAAAAATGGTTGTACTTCAGTTGGTTTTTTATTTTTATATGGAACCAAGGCTCCTTTCTTAACTGGTACTAGTTGATTCATGATTCCTTCTGCTTAACACAATCATAACTTCCTCCAGATCCAAAACCAACGCTGTCTTATAACTTCGCTGGGTGCATCAGGTGTGTCTTTCCTGCGTTTTATTTCCCGTTGTACCGCTTCCCATTGCGAGTACATGTCTCCGTCTTGCACTTCAGTCTCCACTGGTGGTGCACCATTTAGAGTGTGTTCCCATGGTTCAATGTCAGCAAGTTTTTGTAATTTTTCATCTGTGAGTTTGCCAAGATCTGTGCCATCTAACACAGGAGCAAGTTCAAGTTCAAAATCTTGTTGAGCACCAAATCTGTAAATACTTTCTTTCATCCACGGATAGCACAAGCCTCTGTTTTCTCTCCATGGGTCAACTTTGAGATGAGCCCAATTGGCTGGCTTGACCAAACATACTAGTTTACCACCTGGTTTAAGACAACCATGCATGGTGGTGAGCATTTCAGTAATTTCATTTGTATCACCATGATTGAGAGGACCTATTGCAAGTAGCCAATCCCATTTGTTGTCTTCCACGTACTTGTATATATGACCCATAATATCCCATTGTAAATCTTTACTGCCCCAATCACCAGGTTCCATACCTACTAAATTTTTAATTTTACCTTTGTACGGATTAGATCCACAACCAACATCCAGCACAAGCCCATTGGGATCACGTTGCTGAATGTAGTCTACCAACCATTGTCCTGTGTATTTGCGAGTATCAAATGTAAACTCGGCCGTCCATGCATCATAACTTTTTTGATAGTTACGAGCTGTGTGTGACCATCTCACTGATTCGGGCAGTCGCCACCACTGTGGCAACACAAAACGATCTGTGATATCTTTCTTTTCTACAAATCTAAATTTTCCCAGTTGCCTTTTAGGCACATTCATTAATCTAATCTTTGCCATCTAAATTTAACGGTGCATGATTCAAATGCATTTCACCGCCTTCTGCACATTTTTCATAGCACACAGGAGAACACTTCTTTTCATCTGTCCAACTCTTGTCATTGAAATGTTCTGTGTATGCATAGTGCCTTAATATTTTGTCAATGCCGTGTACTCGTGTATCATTCCAATCTGCCGGCAGAGAGTCTATGTATGGATCTCCAGTCTTGCCAAATTCTGCAAATATATTTTGATACATACAGCAAGGCCACATCTTAAAATTGATATCAATATCAATTTCTTTGCCTTTCATTGCTTCACAGATAACCTTTTTCATAGTTTGCTCTGCTCCATGAGATTGGATAGTGCTACTGTTTTTGCATCCTGTATATCCACAATCTGTTGTTCTTCTGCATCAACATCAATGCCAAGTATGTTTCTCACATGCTGTTTGCCTTCATCACTGACCAGCAAACCATGTTCGCCGCGATTGACTTTGATGTCCATGTTCACTTCCAGCTCTTTGCCAATGCGTATAACATCTTCAAGTTCATGCCAGTTGTGTTCGAACACAAGAAAGTCCCAATACGTAAGTCTACTATGATTTTCAGCACAAGTCAAGAAGTTTTCCCATGCACGATCAAAATCAACATCTATTCTGTATTTTTCATTGGTCTCTTGTGTTAGTCCATCAATGGCAAATGTAAAGCACAGCTCACCATAATCCTGGTCTTCAACTTTGTCGTATATTTCGCGATACCATTCTTTTTTGCGTATGCCACCATTGGTGTTTATCATCACTTGCCAAGCACGAGCTGTGCCTGCCAGTATAAATTTTTCTATGTCAGGGTGCATCATTGGATCACCATGTTCACCACAAAACTGTATGGTTTTTGTTGACCAATCAACTTTGTCAATCACATCCATCCACACAGGAAATGGCATGTGTTGTAATGTTATGAAGTTTGCAAGTTCAAGTGTTTCTGCATCTGTTCTAGGACAGGTAGGACACTTTGATTGACAGTATGTGGTTATACAAAAATCAATACGAGTGTGATCTCTAAACGATTTAAATTTTACAGGATTACGTTTTACTTCTGATGTAACAGCAACAGGCGTGGTGTCTGACATTCTTGTTCTTGAAAATACATTAATCATTATGGAGCGTCTGTCTACTTCACGTTCAATTCGATCCACTGAATGCCACGATATATCAGTGGCTTTAAAACACCAGGCTGTGTTGCGTTGAAAAGGAATCTGCCTAACTTTGTTGTGATCAGCATCCAGTACCCATGCACCTGTGTCTTCCAATTCATCTGATCCAAAATATATCTGCAGAGTGCCGTATCCACGAGGTGAACGAATATCTTTTAAATCTCTGTGTGGTCTTTGATAAAAGCCTTTGGAATCAATGTGTATTTTAATTTCCAGTTGTGCATCTAGGTCAGCCGGCCAATCCAGCAGATCCAACAACCATTGTTTGTTTGCAGGCATGTACCACAGATCACGAAAGCCATCCAGTCCTGGCGACAGATGTGCTTGACCCATTGGGTACACATAATCTTCAGCATTAAGCAGACTGTCTGGCTCGGGCTCGTAAGCATAAACCATACGTTCTAGTTTGTCATACAAATCTTCAGGTAAAAAATTACCTTCCCATATTCTGTAATGAAACGGATTCTGCTTCTGTATTTCTGTTCCGATTCCATTGAGCATAATATCTCAAACCTTCTCCGTCGTCTCGCCAACGATCTTCTTGTACATCAACGCATACACAATCATTTTTGATTGCTAACTCTCGTAGCTTATCTTCATTCCATTCAAAAAAGTCAACCCATTCAGCACCAGCTCTGCTGTGTGTAAGTCCAGGATTTACTCTCCAAAACAACGAACCGCCAGGCTTACACAAACTGACTGCTTTTGCAACCTTGCGTTCAATTTCTGTTTGATCGCCAAAGTTTATTGATCCTAAACACAACACCACATCATTGGTGCCGGTTAATCTTATATCCATCAAATCAATAACTTCATCAGCTTCTGTGTTGTATGGATCTATACCCCATAGATTTTTAATTTTACCTTTGAGTAGATTATAACCACAACCTATGTCCAACACAGAATCGGGTCTAAGTGCGTTTACTTTTTCTATTAACTGTTCACCTGATGCTTTGAAATTTTTATTGTCAGGCCGCCAATTACCTGTGTTACCAAAATAATTGTGCAACACCTGTCGGTCTAATGCATCAACCATTGGTTCCATTGCGTTGTAATCTGGTTTCACACCAAACGTTTCTACACAGAACTGTTCTAGTGCGTTGCGTATTTTTCTATTCATTATTCCTCCAGTATCAGTTTTACATCTACACCAGGACCTGCACGACTTGGCAAGCCACCGTATTGTTTTACATAATCTTCTATAACAGCTCTATACCATAGATGACTGTTATGAGGAGCCTGTTTGTTGTACTTAGTTAGGTTTGCAGACGTGGCCACAATGGCTCCAGATGCCAAAGCTCTTGAACATTCACGCTGTAACTCACGTGTGGATAGATCCTCTATGTTGATTCGACCTGCATTACGGCCCCATGTTACGTTGTTAAGCATCCAGCATCTCACTCACTTTTATGGCCACTGCGTTGTGCCATTCTTGTCCTGGGTGCTTTCCGTCTGCACCCTTTTTATCATTTACAATTACATGATTATCTATCTGTAACAGTTTTACATTATTTACTGCACAAAACGATTCAATCAACAGTTTGTTCTTGTAGTAGTTGTAATTGTCCCACGGTTCATTTTGTAATTCAGACATCAACCAAAAATAATCATCTGGTGTTTCCATATCCATGTTTTTAAATCTATACACTTTGCCATCAGGTCGTATCCATTCTCTTCTGTATCCGTATGTCCAGCACACAACGACTGTGGCAGGTGCATAGTTGCGAATGTACTGTATAGCATGTCTTACAATCATGTCATTGGAAGCAGAAGGATAGCCCATGTTATCCATGGACAGTATGTGTGGAAATGCATGTGCTACACCCAATCCAAACACAAACGAATCTCCTACAACGCCAACTTCACCTGCAAACTCTTGACCGCGAAAGCCCAAACTGTTATAGTGATACACAACATCATCCATGGTTTCTGATTGGCCAGCAAGATGATCATCTCTGCCTGTCAACTGTTGCTCAAACAATTCCAATTAGTGTGTACCTTTTATATAGATATGTTTTTAATTCACCGCCATACAGCTCTTCTGAAAATTGATATTTTGCACGAGCTTCATCCAAATTATGCACACAGTTCATGTGTTGTGTGTTTTCAAAATAATCATTGGTTTGCAAACACACAGGCATGCCTTTGGGCAGATTATAAAACCAATCATCTTTCATGTGTTCACATGATGTGTTAATAACAAGATTGGGTTTAAATTCTACTG
>CEPN01009861.1_pt1 | contig 35985 bp, 20 predicted proteins | sample 530391 | NCBI WGS metagenome assembly CEPN01 (sample SAMEA2620027, study PRJEB7988) | marine metagenome | isolation source: saline water (ENVO:00002010), including
CATGCCCACAGGTTACAAGATGGGTAATGCTATCGCTGCAAGATTGCAAAACGTTGTTAATGCCATCTTCATCGAAGGTATTCCTCCCCTCTCTTATTGCTGATAAATTATTACACATTATGGACAAACAAATGGCAGACGATGTAACCAACTCACCAGAGGATTGGCAAGACTTTTGGGAGAATGAAGCAAAACCCGATAAACCTGATTGGGACAAATTGATTCAGGAAACGTTTGACATGCTGGCAAATCATAACCCGCCACAGTTAGATATGATGGCATATTGGTTGGGCACGTTATACGAACCGACAGGAGAAAAGAGACAACATTTGTGGAATAATGAGGGATATATGAGAGAAATACATGAGGCAATGAATACAACTTTCCAGGGTGCGGGTTGTTGTAAACAATAAAACCAGTCAGCAAGGTGTCACAGTGGGCGTTGTGGGGTCTCCCCGATGCCCTACAATAAGAGCAACGGAGGGGGGAAGCGACCTCGCTCCCACTCCACAAAATTTCACCCCATCCCATGAAAAATTTCCTTCTCGTTGCTTTCGTTGCTGGCGTCATCTTCGTTCCTCCCGTGCGTGTGATCACTGGCACCGCTGTAGCAGCGACAGGCAACGTTATCACCATGGCAGGCAACGCGCTACGCTGAAAAAACCAGTTGGCAAGGTGGCACAAGACCGCTTGTAATTGCCCCCAAAATTTGCAACAATACTATCAAGATCAAAAAAGCACAAAACATGTCCACTCCAATCTTCACAATCTCACCCGAAATGCAATCCACCTGGGATGACATCATGGGGCAAATGATTGCCTTCGTTGATGACACAAATGCCGACATCGATATGGCATACGATTGGGTATGTGAGATGCTCGATATTGACTCTTTTGTTGATAACGAAGCAGCATGGAATTCTTTCTATGATGTGTGGGAATCATGCGACAATCGTAACGATCTCAACGCCTTTCAAATCAACTGATTATTAACAACAAACAAATGACAATGACTAATCCTTACGTCGAAAATCTTGTCCAAATGGGATATGATCGTAAAGACGTAGAAACAGCATCTACGATGTTTCAAAAGAAAACTTTTCCTTATACGATTCACGGTCGCACATACAATACCGAAGAAGAGTATAACGAAGCAATTCACGAGTTTATGAATGGAATGTGATGAAAACAGTCTTAGTTTTTATCATTATGCTGCTGGTCTATCAATCACCAGACGCTAGACAATTCATCTCTGACAAACTAATCGAAACTGCTGAATTCATTCAACCCCATGATCACAATGACTGAGCAATCCCCCAACAAAAAAGATCTCGATCGTTTGGTTGATAACTATGTGATGCACATTATTGATGGTCTCGACTATAAAGATATGGAGCAAATGGTTTATGATTTGTTGACACGCGAATATGAGAAATTGTCCTGGGACGATGTTACTGAAGAGATCGTTGATTTGTATGATGAGGATACGCTAATAGATCTGCTGCCCGATGTAGACAACACTACAAAAGAAGACTATAATAACTCTATGAATAATGCGTCATAAATTATGCATTTTGTCCTTTACAGTTGGAGTGAATTAGTGGAAATAGATAAGCACTGCCAACATCTAGAGGACGCCCTAGAATGCATCGACAATCTTGTTATTCATCTCAAAAAAACAGACAATGAAAAACTCTATCAATCCAACCTCATCATCATTCAAAACGAGTTACAAACCCAACTACAATCAATCCTTAAACAGTTTCAAGAATGACGAAGGAGATTGGGACGATATTGTAGATCCAGATACCTACGATTACATCCTAGAAAGAAAACTCTATCGCAAATCAAATGGTCTTTCAGCATGGTGAAGTTTACCAGTATGAGCAACACAAAGGTTTTATCAATTTCATAGGGAGTGAATACATTACCCTATGCATTAGACAATCACTTAAGGAGGAAAGATTACGACGCAATAGTAAGTGCAACTATGTCCAAGTTAATCTATGCATTTACGCACACTATTGGGACAAACTAATTAAAATCGATGAAACGCTACCAAACGAGTTTCCATGACCAATTCTCTTACATTGGTATTACTCTCAAAGAAACAGTTTCTATCATTTTCCACAGACTTTTCCACAAGAAACTAACACATTGTGGAAAACACGGAAAAGATTTAAATATGTAAATAAATCTAAGTGTGTGTTTTATCTCTCTGTAAATATCTCCACTAATTGTAGTCTTAGCACGTCACCTAACGAATGTCAATGCCCCAACAATCAGCATCTCAAATGTGTAACAAACCCCTTGACAAATCCTCGGAGATAGTATATAATAACACTGTCAGGGTTGATAAGGGCATGAAGTACATTATCTACGATAACACACAACAACAGGTCGGAGAGTTTCTATCAATCTATGACCTGGAATTGTTTGTCGATGGTATTAGAGAGGGACGGGGGGAGAGGTATCCTGTTACACAGAGAATGTCTCCCTTTGATTATCTCAAATCGATCGGATGGTATATGACAATTAACGAGGAAATATTGACGGAATAAATGTTACTCAGGGCGGCTGACCAAACCAGTTGACAGAGTGTCACAGAGGGTCTTCCAATGCCCCTCAAATCGTGTATTGTATAGGAGTGGAGGGGACAGCACCCCGACACACAATAAACGCTCTCTAATCCTTCTCTCATGCGTAAGATCGAAGCACAAATGAATGCCGCTCTCGCTAACAGCAAGTCCTGGCAATCTGGTAACACTTCGGTATCATACAACGAAGAAAACAACACCTCAGTTGTTCGTCTTCACGGTAACAAGATTGCAGTGCTCGGAGAAGATTTTCTTGAGATTTTTGATGGCGGTTGGCAGACAACTACCACCAAAAGTCGTCTCAATGCAATTATCAACGAGTTTTGCAATGGTGTGACCGATGGTGTATTTCAGAAGAATTATCAGTGGTTTATTATGGATAACAAAGTGGTGAGAGATTTCACCAATGGTTATATCTTTTCTTGACAATCTGACAGTCTTAAGTTATACTGGGGGCAGTTAAATCGCCCCCCTTAAATATTAAAATCGGCCACTACCCTAACCTACAAAGGTACCCGAGAGGCAGATATATAACGAATGGGTCCCTTTACGGCCTATATAAAAAAATTCTCCCAGCAAAAAAACACCCTCTGAGGTTTTACTATGGATTGGAAAATTCGCCAAGATCGTCAAGACGACCGTGTATGGTGTTTGGAAGTGATGTTGCGCCACGAAGGTTTTTTAGATCCTCGGATTTATGAATGTGCTGATTATTGCACCAGTGCTGGACTGACAAACGATGCTAAGGATGTCTTAGCAACATGGGAGGAGTGGAAGTTAGACCATCCGTCAGACAATCCACAAGTTATTAATAGGTTATAAGGAGGCAAGTATGTCCAAGAGATTCACAATCACTATCGAAGAGGATGAATTTGGTGAATTAATTCTTCCTATCCCTGATGATGTCTGTGAGGACCTTGGATGGACTATTGGAGACGAATTAGAATTTGAGGTTGATGATGTCACTGGGAGTTTTACTCTCAAGAAAGTTGACTCATAACCGCGACCACAAGAATACCCCTACCACCGCGTTTACACTCTATGACTATTGAAAGAGATGTGCAAATCCTAGCAGATGATAATGCTATGGCTCATGATGCTTTAAATCAATGTGTTGAGGCAATTGGATCAAGGATCAAGGGTATTGAGGAATATGTGCAAAACCTACCTACACCTGACAAGATTTTATATAAACCCAAAGGTGTAGAGGATTACTTGTCACTAAAAGAGAATTTAGATTTGATTTATGATAAACTAACCGCATTAGAAGAAAAGGTAAATGGCTGAAATCAAATTAATGGGTGGTTGCCACACTGATGGCGATATCTTTGATGTCCCTCTTTGGGGATTTGCTGGGGGTGCTGCCGACCATTGTCAATCTCGTAAACCAGTTGATCCTTGTGCAGTTACTGTAGAGTTTGATTGTCATGTATCACCGATTAGGATTCGTGAGGCAAACATTGATAATATGCCTCGTGATGCTGTCATGTATGGTAGCACCGTGATTCAAGAGTATGGTAGATCCAATTATACTTCTCCTACTGGTGCTTCATCTCAATCTGCAGCAAACTGTGGCAAGGTTGTTATTGCTGATGCGGGTGGGATTGGTGATACCTATGTTATTTTTGACTATGTGCCGAATGGATTGTCATTTGGTTTGATGCTTAGTGATACATGGTTTTCTTATTTGTATACTAGTGGGTGTAATGGTGGTCATGTAGGCACTGCTTGCTATAAGTATGAGACTGAGGATAGGTCAACTAGTGCAGGCACTGACCCCGAGACAGGACTTGGCACAGCAGGATCTACGGACAGTGGGGGTAGATGTATCCCTTGCACTGATTTTAGTTGCACCCTGGACCGTCTGACCATCGATTATACAGCAGATGAGGTTGATGGTGACCAGACTGGAGATCCCGATTGCCCCTTCCCCACATTATTTGCTATTGATTCACTTAGTAATAAGTTAGTTTTTAGTTATGATCAGTTTTCAACTACTCTTCCTAATGGTGTAAAGGACTTTAACTTCGTTTATAGTAACGATGCAATTGATACACCTGCTTGGTCTAGTGCTAATTTTGGTGCAGGACCCACTATTACGACTCAAACAGGGTGGCAGAGCAGTGATGCAGGGTTTAATACATTCTTGGTTATCGAAGGTAATGATGTTGAGAGTGGATCTGCACAAGGATTACGCTTAACAGTGCGTGTTAGTGCGGTCCAAGACCTTTCTGTGCTTCCTACAGTGTCATTTACTGGCACAAAATGGGAAATTCTTGAGTTAGTAGAGCCTGGTCAGGGGTATAATGTCAATGATGTCTTTACTTTAGAGTATGATCACATCCATGCAGACAATACTGTTACTAAATTTACCGTCGATATTAAGATTACCGCTACTGGACCTATCCAAGTAACGCAAAATAACGGTGGAGACATCCTCAGAAGTGGTGATACGATCAATGGTCACGTCATTACAAGGATGTTTCACACAGATTTGGACAATTTTAACTACCATATTGCGTATTTGGACGGAGCTGGCGCTGAATTTACTGGTGGACAAGGTTATACATCCAGTAGAAATCACCAAATTACCGCATTAGCAGGTTTTGGTGCTAAAAATCGTGCATGGTATGGTGGATTATACGAATTTACCCAAAAATCTTTCCAATATACGACCCATTTGAGGGATTCTGCTGCGCCAAACGTCTTTGACACTTGCAGACAACCCGTATTTGACTATGGTTGTAGGGTAGTAATGAATGTTGATAGCAATCAGATTGAAGTAGTCAACTCTTCTGACGCTTCTAAGTTTGAAATTGGTCATACTGTCAAGGGTCCACTCTTCAGTCCTGGCACATATATCACTTCTAGGAGCGGAAATACGGTTACATTGAATCAACCTGTCAATCTTAACCCCGTATCTTACGATGAAGATGGTAATTCTATTGGTCAACCATTCGATTACTCGAATTATGAGACTGATGCACAGGTCCAAACCCTAAAAATTGAAAATGGTAAGTTGGTATCCATGCAAATTGTTGATGGTGGTGCGGGACTCAATCAAGTTGTTGACATTGTTAACAAACCATTGACGCTAAAAACGGTCGTCAATAGACCAGATGCAACTCCTCGTGAGTTTTTAGGCACTAATCTGGTCCCTAGTGACCCTCCAGAGTTTCTATCTCATGTTGATGGATTCATTAATGTGGGATCAGAAGAGGAGCCTGAATACATCAAAGACTTTAATCAGACATATGGTGTGCGGAAATATGTAAAAGTCCCCAAAAACCAGGACAATCGTCCCGTGATTCCTGAAGTTATTGGCACGTTTTCAAATGGAGTGCTAACTGGTATCGAAATTGTTGATCCTGGTCGCGGACTTTCTAATGGAGATGACATTGTTTTTACCGTGCCTGACCTTAGAAAGGAGATTGCCACGGTAGTTATCCCTGGATCAGAGGCATCTAAACCGCAATGGGCGGGATCTATTGAGCAAAGTATTAGAGATGCTGATACTGAATACACTGCAGCGGATGGATCTGAGAAGAAACTGGGTGATGAGATCGTTGACAGGCAGCGAGATGCGATGCGTAAAGGCGGACTAGACCCAGATTTTGTCAATCAGATGCAGGTTGATCGTGTTGGTGGTGATTTTAAACAATTTATTAGGCAAGATCCCTCCGAGCAATTGAAGGATCCTGAGTTGCAACGCCGCATTCAACTACCACAGTCTAGGTATAGTAAGAATGTTGTTGACACTCTTAGAGAAGCAATCCGCGAAAAGAAACCAACTGACCCTGCTGACTTAGCAAAAACACTTGGTAAGATCGGTGCGACCGAAGTTTGGCAGACTGCATACCAGTCACACTACGATTCTCAAACTAAGAGTATTGATCAGGCATTAGATAATCTACAACAAGTGATTATACCTGAGTATGCAATCTATAAGGAAAACTTAATTTCCACAACTCAAGAGCGTTTTGGTGATCTTCCTCACGCTACTGACTTGGTTAAGTATCACATGTCCCAATATAGACCCGACGAAAGACAGAAATCTACCGTAGAGGTTACACTAAAGGGATTTGTTGTTGAGTCTGGTTGCGGTCATGTGGCTTGTGCTGGTGCGCCAACAGCGCCATCTTCGTCTCCTGCAGAGACTGATCCCGAGACTGGGGCGACTACTACATATACATATACATTATCACCTGTTTTGGGTCCTGGTTGTACTAACTGGACTGCTAGCGGCACTCAACAGATATTTCACGATCTGACTAGATCTGCCCAACTTTGGGCACAAACTGTAGCAAGCTACGGAAATCCCTTTGACATCACGGAGTAATTAAAGTAAAATGCCAGCAGGTCCAATTACAGGGTTGCCAGGTGCGGCAGCAATCTATACAGGGAAAGACACGGGTCATGGTACATGTGTGCCAGCAAACAAGTGGCAAGAAAACCCTTGTGGCACAGCTTGTCCAGCAGTAGTGCCTAAATTGACTATTGCTGCAATGGATGGCACTAATATGTGGCCACCATTCCCTCAGTTGCCCATGCAACCTATTGTCCCTACAGTATTGATCAATAATATCTGTCCTATCCTGGATCAGGATATTTTGACCAATCATCCACCAACATGCACACAGTTGGTGCCATTGGTGACTCCACCAAACTGTGCAGCAATTGTCCCATGTCCAACACAGAATCTTTGTGTAGAGGATATTGCGGGTGGCGGTGCTCATATTAGAAAAGCAACTGCTACTAGTGCAACTGTCTTTATCATGGGTAAGAGAGCATGTAGAGTTGGTGACCCTCTTGGACCTCCGTGTCTATCTTTGATCTCTACAGGATCAGCAAACGTCTTTATTGGAGCTTAATTATGGCAAAAATGAAAAAATCGCTTCTTGGTAATGTTTTTATCGATTCAATTCCCAAGAAAACTCGTCAAGGATCTGGTCAGCACACAAAATATGCTGCAACATCCAGTAACAAGGCGAAAAAGCGGTATCGTGGTCAAGGTAAATGAGACCTGAGACCCGTGAGTCTATGGAAATGCTGTTTACGGCAAAATGGAATTTGCCAAAAGCAGCAAAACACGCAAATTTGACGAATAAAGAGATGAAAATCACTTTCAATGAGTATTGTCATTTTCACCCACCTACTTGGTCTCTCGAAGAACCGTCATAAATAAAACACGAGGGATAGAAACCCCATTAAAAGTTCTGTTTACATTGCTTTTAACCTAAAATGGCGAATAATCCCGTCCCAGATCATGTACCTGAGATGATGAATAAAGATTTCGGAACTGTAGTCTTAATTACGGACCCAAAATCAGATCGTTATCTAAATTTGGCGGCAAAGCGGACTAATAATAAAGTCCGTCACGGAAACTTTCTTGAAAGATGGCTCTAAAACCGTTAACTAGTAAAGATTTTAAGAAATCTAGAAATTTTTCTGATATTTCTATGAATTTCTTGAAAAATCCTTTTACTAAAGACACAACCAAAGTTACGAATCAGGATGCAATCAAGCAATCGGTCAAAAATCTGATTTTGACCGTTCCTGGTGAGAAATTTTTTAATCCTAGATTTGGATCCAGCGTTACAGACTTATTGTTTGAGCCTATGGATCCTTTCTTGGTAGATAGAATTAGAATGGAGATCACAAACACCATTCAAAACTTTGAGCCTAGAATTGCTTTAGAATTGGTGGAAGTTATCGCAGATTATGATGCAAACGCAATGAATGTGTCTATTCAATATGAAATTATTGGATTGCCAATCACTGAGCAAATTAGTTTTGTATTAAAGAGGCCATAATGCTCCCCAATAACTTAACAGCATTAAATTTTGATGACATTAAGTCATCAATCAAGAGTTATCTCAAAACTAGAGATGAATTCTCTGATTATGACTTTGAGGGATCTGGTTTGTCCTACCTCATCGATATGTTGGCGTATAATACTTATTATACGGCATATCTTGCTAACATGTCGTTGAATGAGGCATTCCTACAATCCGCTACAGTAAGGGATAACATCGTTTCCCTTGCCAAGATGTTTAACTACACGCCAAAGTCCCCTCTGGCGTCTAGAGCAGCGTTTAACATCGTTGTTACGACAGTACCTGGGGATGATGGAGTGTGTCCGAATAATATTACCCTAAAGAAGGGTCCTATTGCTGCGGGTGGAAAGTATATTTGGAATATTTTAGAAGATCAAACTGTAGTTGTTGATCCTGCAAGTTGTAGTGCTGTATTTGAATGTGTTACTGCATATGAAGGATCTGTTGTCAATTTTAAATATACAGTAGATACATTTAATCCCACGAGATATATCATTCCCAGTGCTGATGCGGATACATCAACATTGAAAGTTAGTGTTAGAGCAAATGCATCTAGCACTAGTGCAGATGTTTATAATAGAGTAGAAAATTTAACTAGTGTTAGAGCAACTGATCGTATTTACTTCCTAGATGAAGATCAGGATCAGAGATTTGAAATTACTTTTGGTGACAACACTAGTGGTAGAAAACTCACTGATGGTGAGATCATTAATTTAGAATATGTTGTTACTTCTGGTGAAGAAGCAAACGGCACTAAGTCATTCGCCTTTAAAGGTGAAATGGTGGATAGTAATGGTCGTCTCTATGACAATAGCGATTCATCTAAAATTAGTTTGACCGTCATGGAGACTGGTCAACTTGGTAGTCCTATTGAAAGTGTTGAGTCCATTAAATATAATGCTCCCAGGTGGTATAGCGCACAATACAGAGCAGTTACTACAAATGACTACGAGGTCATTATTAAGAGAATCTATGATAATGTTTTGAGTGCAGTTGCATTTGGTGGTGATGAGTTATCTCCGCCTATCTACGGAAAGGTTTTTATTGCAATCAAGACTAAGACGGGATCTCAGTTGAATGACGCAACTAAGAAGTCTCTCTCTGCCATGATGAGAAGATATGCAATGGCATCTATTGAGCCTGTTATTACAGATGCAAAATCTGTCTTTATCTATCCTAGAGTATTTGTTACTTATGATACTGCTTGCTCTGCAAGAAATGTGACTGCAATTGAGTCTAATGTCCAAAATGCAATCACCAATTGGGCAGCACAGACAGAAATTAACAACTTTGGTAATCAATTCAAACTTTCTGCTTTCCATAAAGCAATTACAGAGTCTGATGCTTGTATTACTGACGTTTCTTCTCAGGTTGTCATGCTCAAGTATGTCAATCCGAATCTGACTGAAACCAATACATATTGCTTTACTTTTGGTAACCCACTCTTTGATAGTGCTCCATCTAAACCTGCTCCTAGTGGTGATAGTGGTGACCCCTGTAATAAAGAGCCGATTATCCAATCAGGAAGATTCCGCACGGTAGAATTCCCTAATGTTGATCAATATTTTGAAGATGATGGTTTCGGAAAACTGCTTACATTCTATAACAGTGGTAACAGAAAGATTGTTACTAGCACCAATGCAGGCACAATCAATTATGAGACTGGAAAAGTCTGTTTTGGACCTGTAAATATTATTGGCACTGGAGGTAATAACTTACCACCTAATCCAACTGATGATGATATTGATAATATTGGAGAACCCAAAATTCCTGTAGAAGCAATTCCTGCAAACCCTGGAATTATTGGCACACCTGAGCCAGATACTGTTATCGAAATCCCAGTTCCTCAGATTACAGTTAGACCTTCTGGCACGACTCCACCTCCCACTATCCCAATAAATAGTCTTAATCCTGGACAGTTTGAATCAGCTCCGACAACTATTGTAATTCCTGATCTCACTGGACCTGGCGACATCCCAGATAACACTTGTTTCTGAATATAAATGGCAACCGTAAATAAAGTCTCCCGTCGCGCAGTTACCCAGACTCCGCAGTTTATAGAGGATTATCATCCTCTGTTCAAGAAGTTTGTCGAATATTATTATAGATCACAAGAGAAGACAGGATATGGTCAAAATATCGTCAACTCTTTTGTAGAATTACTGAATATTGATAAGTTAAATGTTGATATCCTAGGTGGTAGCACTACTACGGTTGCGGATGCTACTACTTTTGATAGTGAGATTGTTGTTGAAAACATTGATAATTTTCTGGAGACTGACGGCACAATTCTCATTGGAAATGAGGTAATTTTTTATGAACGGGCAATCCCTTCGCCAAGTATTGCTCTTAGCCCTGGTGTGTCTTATGATCAGGTAAAACTGAAGTGGAGAGAGTTAACAAATATCTTTGATCAGATTGATGGCACTAGAAGGACTTTCCCTTTACAGTCACAGGATTCTCCTATTGCACCTCCTTCTAATTTTCATGTCATTGTAAAACTCTATAATGACATTATGATTCCTGGTGATGATTTTGTCATCAATGGCACTAATATTACCTTTACGACTCCTCCTAGAGCGTCTACAGTTGCTGATTCCATCGAATCTTGTGAAATCATTTATCTGAATGGTTTTATTGAGGATACGATTTATCAGTTAGATAATCTTTCTGGTGCTTTTGGTGAAAATAAGAGCACCTTTGAGGTAACTAGAAATTCTCAGAGATATGCACCAATCGTTGATGAGTATGTTATTGCAATTTATGATAACAATCTTCTGATTCCTAAAGTTGATTATACTTTTGACGGAAGCAGAATTACTCTCAACTTTGTCCCTCTTATTGGTAGAAGACTTTCATTATATTCTATCGAATCTGCAATTCCATCTTTTGGTAATGGTGCAGTTGGTTTCTCTAGGGTAAATGATTCTGGTGAAATCTCTCAAGTTGTTGTCAGTAACACTGGTGGAGGTTATAGATTTGAATATCCTCCTAAAGTTACTATCAAATCACCTACTGGAGGAGATGCAGCAGTTAGTCCCTATATTAACGGTCTTAAGTCGGTAACACTTCTTGATGGTGGTAAAGGTTATAGTGAAACTAACCCACCAATTGTAAGTGTTGAGAATCCTACTCAAAATGGATCTAAACCTGCTAATATTAGAGCAGTTGTTACTGATGGATCTGTAACTGAGTTGTTATTACACTCTTCTGGTAGTGGATATACCTTTACTCCCAGAATTACCTTCATTCAACCTGGCGGTGCCAAACTTGCACCCCCGACAATCATTTCGGGAGCATTAGTTGGACCAATCACTATTCTCGATGATGGTTTTGGTTATACTACTCCTCCAGCAATCTATGTTGACGAGCCTACTGGCGAAAATGGAATTAAAGCAGCATTCTCTACTACTTTAGATGAGTTTGGTCAAATTACTGCTGTCAATATTCTCAATCCTGGACAAGGTTATGAAACGGTCCCCAGACTGAGAGTTATTGACCCTGTTGGTGCTCAAGTCCTTGAAACAAAGGTTGATGGTAATGGTAGAGTTATTGATATTGAGTTACTTACTGGTGGTAGTGGATATGAGGATATCCCTTCGGTTTATATTGTTGATGATCGCACCGATGCACAAGGAAATTACATTGGTGGTGTAAACGCTACAGCAGCTGCTTCTATTTTCAATGGTCAAATCACTGATATCAATATTACGAATTTTGGCTCTAACTATAGCCCTGATCACCCTCCTACTATCGTAATTCAAGCACCTCCCAACGCAAAAGCATCTACGGAAACTGGTCTTGGAGAAATTACTGGTTTTGAATTGATTCATCCTGGTCATGGTTACGAAAAGTGCAAATTTGTTGGATGTGCTAGAGCAGCGTCTGCAATTTCTGGATATACCGAAACAGGAGATGTAATTTTTTCGGGTGACACTGATGCTGCACCTCATGACAGCAATAGCGTTGTAACTTGCTTGGATGCGGTATTTGTCAAGAGAGTTTTAGACAAATACATTGAAGAATATCTTCCTGACATCCCCCAACTCGATTATGAGTCTATTGATGTCAGATCTGCCATTAAGAATGTCAAAACTTTCTATTCTACGAAAGGCACGTCATTTTCCTTTGGTTATCTCTTCAAACTCCTTTATGGTGAGGATATTTCGGTTTCTTATCCGAAAGATCAACTTATCAAACCATCTGCTGCTACTTGGTCGATCAATACTATTCTGAGAGCAACACTTATTAGTGGCGACCCCAGAAATATTAGAGATGCTCAAATTCAACAATTTGCTGACATTGCAGATCCGAATATTCGGGCAGCAAATGCTTTGGTTGAAAACTACATTGCTATTAACACAGCAGAATCTGAAATTTATGAATTGGTCTTGTCTGAAGAGACAATTCAAGGCACATTTGTTGTGCCCTATAAAACTAAACTTGCTGAGCCACTTACTGCAACTAGTGATATTATTACCGTTGACTCTACCATTGGTTGGCCTGAAAGAAACGGTGAAATTGTAATTGGTGGCACAGAAACTGTAAGATATAAGGAAAAATCCCTCAACCAGTTTATTGAGTGTACTAGAGGCGTTGTTGGAGCTCCCCAAATTTGGGATTCTGCAACTAGTGTAGCTTCTAACTTTAGAGTTTATTTAAATTACGGCACGATCAACGAAGTCGTAATGAATATTGTTGGTATTGTTGATGCTCAGCAAACTAACCTTACTGATACTGGATCTTACTATCTTCCTGGTGATAAACTGTCAGTTTCTAAACTGGGCGGCACTTCCACATTACCCCAGTTGACAACGTGGTTATATAACGTCAAAAAACTCATTGAAGTTTCTTCGATCACTTTTGGTGGCGTTAATAATCAGTCTGCTACTGTAACTTGCTCAGCTCCTCATGGTCTCCTGGTTGGTGATCAGGTTACCGTATATGGTGCTAACCCAATTCTTTATAACGGCACTTTCCTTGTCACATCTAGGGACTCCCAGACGGTCTTCCAATACCAGTTACCACAACCTGCTGCTGTTGAGCCACAAGGTAATATTCTTATCTCTGTTGACCTTAACAAAGGCAAGTCAGAAAATGCTGCAATTTTAAATGCAATCGGACCTTATACTACTAACGTCCAAAACACATTCTTCAATAATCAATACGTTTATGTTGCTTCTACTGGTATTCCTAACTATGAGATTGGTCCTTTCCCTGGATCTGCACTTCTCCCTGGCAACCAGAGAAAATTAAACCGTTTCAATACAACTACCACTACTATTTCGACTAAGACTGCTATTGTCCCTGGTCCTATTGGCACATGGGTCAATGGTGTATCTGTTTGGTCTTATAAGTCTGAATTGAGTCGCACTTTTGGTGCTGTTACTGCTGTTAACATCACCAACGCTGGTAAGGAATATGATGCAGCAAGTCCTCCTGCAATTACTATTGCTGGTGGTGGCGGTAGTGGTGCTACAGCGGAAGTAACCGTCAATGGATCTCTCTATGAGGTTGAGGTTAATAATGGTGGATCTGGTTATACTTCATCTCCCCTGGTATCTATTGTTGGTGGTGGAGGATCTGGTGGATCTGCAACTGCAATTATTACCAAAGGAGTAGTTTCTAGAATTCTTGTTAATAGTGGCGGATCGGGATACACTTCCCAACCTCTGATCACTATTGTTGGTGGTGGAGGAACTGGTGCAACTGCTACTGCGTCTGTCAGAGGACCCATTCAGCAAGTTGATATCACTGAAGGTGGATCTTCATATACTTCTAAACCTACAGTTACTCTTAGCTCTGGTAGAGGTGCTGTTGCACAAGCAATTGTAAATGACGGTAGAATCATTTCTATTGCTATCATTTCTGCTGGTGTTGGATATACCACTGCACCCACAGTTTCTATTCAGGGTGATGGTTTTGGTGCTATTGCTAGAGCAATCATCGATACTGATGGTGAGAATGCTGGTCGTGTTACTGGTGTTGAAATTCTCAACAGAGGTATTGGATATAATCAGGGCACTACTGTAATTAATCTGACATCTGTTGGACAAGATGCATTGTTTGATGCTGATGTATTCCAATGGAATTATAACCTGCAAGAGACTACTCCGTTTGACTCTGCAATGGGCACCGTATTTGAGGGATATAACATTCAATATGGTGGTGAATATGCACACCTCTCTAACCCACAAAGACTGAGATATATTCTTGGTGATAACTTGTTTAAGGATAGTCTGGGTAGAATTCTTGAGCAAGAGTCTCAGTTAGAGCACTCTCCTATTATTGGTTGGGCATTTGATGGTAACCCGATTTATGGTCCTTATGGATATCAGGATCCTACCAATCAATCTTCCAATATCCAAAGAATGCGCTCTTCATATTCACTGAAGACGCAACTCGTATTTAATGATATTACAAACCCATATCCAGTAAGAAGTGATGGTCCTCTTCTGAATGAAGAGCCTGCAGGTAAGTTTGTTGAAGACTATGAGTATGTTTTCGGATCTGGTGATCTTGATCAATATAATGGCAGATTCTGTAAGACTCCTGAGTATCCCCAAGGTAGATATTGCTACTTTGTTACTATCGATGCATCTGAAAATGGTCTTCCTGTATATCCTTACATTCTTGGTCCTAGTTATAACTCTGTTGTAGATATTTGGAATCTTAAGGATTCATCTGTCCAGCAAAACATTCCTACTGGAGTTGTCCGTTATAGAGACCCATATGAGAATGTTGATATTGATGTTGAGAGGACTCCTAATGCTTCTACTAATGCTCTTACCTTAGAGAATGGTGATGTATTGCTGTTTGAAGTCGAAGACGAAAACCGAGATGGTGTTATCACCCAAGATGAGATTGATGATCCTGATCAGGTATTTGAAGAGGCACCTTTACAACTCTTTGATTATTTCCCATCTGTCAAATTAGACTCTAAGGTTGATATTGAAGTTGAGACAATCAGTAAGTTTGAAAATGCATCTGTTACTGGTTTTACTGTTGAGAATGCTGGCACAAACTATCAGGTCAATGACCGTCTGATCTTTGATAATGAAGATACTGGTGGTACTGGTGTATCTGCTAGAGTTTCAAAAATTAAGGGTGAGTCTGTTTTAAACTACACCTATGAAACTCTTCAAGGCACAAACTTTGGTGTCCTGAAGACCACTCAACCACACAATCTGATTGCTGGCGATACTTTATTTGTTGATTACACTCCATTGATGGACAATACCAACAAAACGTTTACTGTTAGACAGTATCGTGGTATTGAAGAGATTGTCGTAGATCAGAATGGTAGTGGTTATAATACAGATATTCCCCCTAGCATTATTATTGATGGTGATGGTGAAAGTGGTGAAATTGAAGCGATTGTTGATCAAGTTGGTGCAATCAAGTCTTTCAACATCCTCAACTCTGGATCTGACTATACTAAGAATCCTCGTGTCATTCTCTCTCACCCCCAGGTCTTTAAGAAGGCAGACTATTATGTCACTCTTCTTGAAAACAACAATTGGTTGAAGGTAAATGATATCTTTATTAGTGATACTAAGGAAGTATACACTTGTGGCACAACCTTAGATGCTTCTGGTAACTATGTTGCATTCCTTGCTAAATTATCTGCTACTGGTGTTAAGGAGTGGGAAAAGACATTAGAAACTACTGTATTAGGATCTGATAACTATACAGAATTCCAAAAACTGTATGTTGATGGCAATGATATTTGGGTTGCTGGTAATAACAGACCCAATATTCCTGTATTGGATGCATACAATCCCGATGTCATTCTTGTCAAGTATGAGGAAGCAGCAAATGGTTTGAGTGCATCTCTGGTCTTCCAGAAAGGTTATGCTGGCATCTCTGGATCTACAAGATCTGATAATATCACTTCTTTACAGAAACTTACTGATACTAGATTCCTTCTTGGTGGTTTTACCAATACAAACTCTGGAGCTCCTTGGGATGCTTTCTTAGCAATCGTTGATACTGCTGGTTTCTTTGTTGCTAAGAGAAAACTTGCTTCTGACAGCTCTTCTGAGAAAATTACATCTATGAGGACTGTTGATGGTGCAATCTACTTTACTATGGAGACTGCATCTGCAGATAACTCTATGGATATCAATGTATCCTTTGGTAAGGCAACTGCTGGTGTTTCTTCGATTTCTATTGACTGGATTAAGGAGGTTACCAACGCTACATATTGCTTCTTGAATTCTTCCCTTGCTGTTGATGAATTCAACGAATTCTATGTTGTTGCTGGCACCAGATTGAAGTCTGATGATGTTACTAAAGATGGTTTCTGGGTAGGTAAGTTTGATAATGCTGGTGAATTGCTCTGGGATAAGAGATATTTCACAGGCAGAGATATTACACTTGTAGATAAGTCTGAAATTGATATTTTTGGTAATCTGAATGTAGTTTACTCTAAAGAAGATACTACCAACAAAAAACTTACATTCAACTCAGTTAAGATCAAATATGATGGCACAGTATTGAAAAATACTGAAAATGATTTCACTACTGCTGCAAATACTACCAATACCATGGAAGGTTTCATGCCTTTGACTCTTGGTAGTGACAATTCAGGTGATGTCCACATTTATGGTCAAACCAAGTGGAATAGACAAGAATGTATTGATACCTTCAGTGCTGCCGCTGCAACAGATTTAACTGGTCACCATTCAGTATCGATTGTTGGCACTAGCGACTCTGCAATCATTGAAAATGGTGTTGGTAAAATTTACGGTTATCAACCTGCTGGCACCAATACTGTCTGGGAAAATTCTTACTATAAGATCCCTGGCACAACTTTGGGCACAAAGTTAAATGGCAACTGGACACTCCAATTCTTTGTTTATAAAGATGGAGCACAAACCCTGTCACAAGCGCAGCAAACATTAATCGGTATTGGTGGTGCTCAAGATACCACTGGTGGTCTCTGGTTGGGATATGACACTTCTGGATCTGGTGGATCTGGATCCTTACAACTCGTTATTTCTAATAATACTACAAGACTTGACGCTGCAAGTGGTCTTTCTTCTGCATTGACTAACATGTATGCTCAAAATACATGGCAAGTCATTACTCTTACTAAGAATGGCACAAACTTTAAGGCATTTGTTAATGGCATTGAAGTATTGGATGGTAATGTAACTAATACTGAATTTGCCAATAAGGATATTTACATTGGCAACCAAATTGGATGGGGTGCTGGTGCTACTGACTTTAATGCTGCATATCAAGGTCAATTCTACATTGATCATCTTGTGCTCAAGAATCGTTTCGTATCTCCTACTGTCCCGACTGATATTACATCTCTGCCAACTATTGGTGGATTTGGTCTTACTTATGATTGGGCAGATGATGCTTGGTTTACTACTAACCTCAATCGCTATGACTACATCGAGTATGTTGGTGCAGGCATTAAGGTTGACAAAGAAGCAGAATCTAATAAAATTGGCACTATTGGTGTCTTAGCAAATTCTCAATTGAGTCTCATTAGGACTGCTGTTGCTCCTGTGACTGGAGTATCTCTGAATGTATCTCCCACTGGTTATGCTCTTGGTGGAGAAGGATTCCAGGCTCTTGACTTTAATGATGCTAATACAACTCATGCTGAGGATACAGAATCTCTTGAAATCTCACAAGATATTTGGGGATCTAGGACTGCTACTATTCCTGCACCTGGATCTCAAAAGGTCAAAGCAACTGCGGTTGTTAAAGATCGTTATTTCTTCAAGGTTACCAACACAATTAAGATTGATAACGTCCAGCGTCTGACTATCAATCAACCCTTTGAATTCACTATGAATTCTAAGTTGGTATTGAGAAATAATAATAATTTTGTCAATAGTGGTTATATTGTTGATATTGATTATGCTAATCGTTATGTGTATCTTGCAGTAAACAACAATGAGTGGACGAATGACCTGGATGTGGGTCAGTTGTCTACAGAGCAATTCAATGAGCAATCTACTTACGGAATTCTTGGTCCTATTCCTGCAGATATCAATGAAATGAAGAATTACCTCTTCCCAGAGGTCAACAATACCACTATTGGCACATTTAACATTGATATGAGCAACTTCGATGCTCCTTCCGATGTTGGTGGTAGTAACAACTTACACGAGTTTGCAAAATTCAAACCTTTTGAAGATGATCAGTATAGAGTCCGTATTGACGAGATCTCTGGCACTTCTCCCTTCATTCCTGGATCAGTCGTAAGTCTTTCTACTGCTACAGTTACATATAACGCTGATTATAATACAATTCAAATTTCTGGTCTGACTGGTGTTAGTAAGATTAGTTTGACCACAAATCTAATCAAGATTCTTCAGGTCGATGCGGTATCTAATAGTGATATTGTATATGTCATCACCGATGATAGTCATTACCTGAATACCAACGAAATGATCTATATCGATGGTAATCCTTCTCAGGAATCTGGTGGTACTGTATATGATGAGTATGATGGTGCTTTCCCTGTTGATAGTGTTATCAGTGTCAAGGAATTTACCTATAAGTTGCCAAATATTGCAATTACATCTCCTTCAAGTAATGCTAGCAATGTAAGTGTATTTGTTAAGTCACCTACGTTGAAGATGTATTATGGTCACCAGTATATCTTTGATCTCAGTCACTCTTCACTGGTTGGTGGTAATCTTTCATTCTCCAAAGATAGTCTCTATAAACTGGAATACTCTTTCAACTCAATTGAAAGAATTGGCATTCCTGGTGTAACTGGAGAAGGACAGCCCACACCTAGTGTTAAATTCAAGGTTGATCCTAATATTGTTACTAATATCTCATATTACTTTGATCCTTCTAGAGCTGGAGATGATTCTCCTGTTATTGCAGGATCTTATCTGGACGTTGTTGGATCTCCATATGCAGGTAACTTCACTGTCAGTGGTGTTTCTGGTGCCACAATCACCAGAGGTGATGATACACTGAGATTCCCGCTCCTGAATGAGCCTGAAGGTGATGCAGATGTATCAAATGTATCTTACTCTACAGGATCTGAGAAGGCAGTTGGATCTATTGCCGATATCCGTATTGTTAACAAAGGTGGTTTCTATACAAGACTTCCTATTGTTTCTGGTATTCAGTCCAACAGAAAGATTGAAAGAATTCAGATTAATGAGCCTGGCACTGAGTATGCTCCTGGTCAATATAATAATATTCCGATTAGTGGTGATGGTGAAGGTGGTCTGGTCAATCTGACGGTTGAAAATACCACAGATGATGAAGGAAATACTATTCCTGGTCAAATTACACAAGCAATTGTGTCATCTTCTGGTAAGGGATATACGACTGCATTTATTGATATTGCATCTATTAATGGTATCTTAGGTCCCAGTCTTGCTGGATCTGGTGCAGATCTTGAGGTTGTTATTCCTCCTTTCGGCACAGGTGCTTCCATCTTCACTCAAGGTAGTCAAGTTGGTAAGATTAAGAAACTTAAGAATAACAACTTTGGTTATGATTATCCTCATGACTATACGCTGCGTCCTGAAATTACATTCCCGATCAATGCTCAGTTAACGTCTACCAGTATTCTGGATAGCATTACTGTTACTGATCCTGGATCTGGTTATTCACAGGCACCTGCTGTTGTTATTACTGGTGGCGGTGGATTTGGTGCTACTGCAGAATCTACGATTAAGAATGGTAGACTTGATCAAATTCTTGTTAAAGATCCTGGATCTGGTTATTCTTCCACTCCTGCAGTTGAATTGAAATCTTCATTCAACTATGTCATCAACCTTGACCTCGGACTTCTCCAGTTTGCATTCCCACATGGTATTCAAAATGGAGCAGAAGTAACCCTCAATGTTGTTGATACTGGAGAAGGTGCTGACTTCCCTCTGTCTTCTGGCGCTCTCGGTAGATTGAATGGAAACACTACTTATTACGCTATTGCTGGTGCTGCACAATCTCTGGATGATGATCAGTTGAAACTGGCAATTACTGCAACTAACGCTGAGTTGGGCGATTCTATTGGATTCGTTAACGCTGGTGTAGGTAGGCAGCAAGTATTGACTTCTTCTTTCGGTGGTGCAGCAACTGCAAACGTTATCACCTCTACCTTCCTTGAAGGTGAATTGGTCTATCAAGGTAGCACATTTGAGACAGCAACTGCCACTGGATATGTTTCTACAAACAGTGGTTGGCAGGTTGGTCCTAGAGTCCTTAAGATTGTTGACTATGATGGTGATTTTGTTTCTGGCGAAAGAGTAACAGGTATTATCTCCAAGTCTTCTGGTATTATTAGTGATCTTAAGATCGCTAAGGGTGTCCTTGAGATTGGATCTATCACCAAAACTACAGGTCAGTTTATTGATGATGTTGGCAAACCTTCCGAGATCATCCAAAAGATTCAAGACTCCTACTTCTATCAGGATTTCTCATATGCTCTGCAGTCCTCGGTATCCATTAGTGAGTGGAAAGATATTCTTATTAGAAATGTCCACCCTGCAGGATTCAAGGTATTTGGTGAATTAAATATCACTGATTATAGTTTGATTCCTAACAAAGAGACTGCGTTTGAATTAACTAAGTCTGTTGAATTGGCACAAGAGGCAATTGTCCCCAACATCCAGAGTTTCTCTCTGGTTGAGCCTGTATATCAAGAGTTTAACAATACTGAAGTGCTCTTCAGACAAAAGAGACTTACCTCTTCGGAGAATATTCTGACCTCTGTTGTCCAGAGACTCGATAATATTTCCAATCAATTTGATGGTGTTAAGATTTCTTTCCCATTAACAGTTAATGGTGAAAACATTATTGCATCTGCTAATCAGTTGATGATTATTCTCAATGGTGTTGTCCAAACACCTGAGGTTTCATTCAAGGTAGAAAACGACTCTATCGTATTCAGTGAGCCCCCGAAACCTCCTGCTAGTGTTAAGTATGCACAGATTGAGATCGCTCAGATCAATCAAGTCTTGTATACCTTTACTAATATTAGTGGAATCTTCCCCAACATCGGTAACACGATGGTTGGCACAGCAAGCTCTGCTAGAGCAACTGTAACTAAGGTTGAAGGTGATACCATTCAGGCATTTGTAACTGAAGGCGCATTTATTGGTGGTGAGTTGATTACTGTTGGTGCAACTGGATTCTCTGCAAATCTGGATACTGAAACCTCCATCACCAGCAATGGATTGTTTACTTTCAATGAGACTGTCACTAACCTGGAAGGAGACACTGCTATTGTTGAGGAAATCAACCTGGAATCGGGTCAAGAAACTCCTCTTGGCACATTGCGTTATGGTATTGGATCATCTACAGCACAGTTTGAGGTATTGACTTCAGACCAATCTCAGTTTGTGGTTGGCGAGAATATGCAGATTGCATCTGAAATTCTTACAATTTCAAACGTTGCTGCTGGCGGTGAAGCTGGTATTAGTGTAATTACTGCAACTAGAGGACAACTTGGCACCCAAGCAATTTCACACCTTCAAAATGCACCTCTGTATAGCACAGAGATTACTGTTACTAACAGTTTGATTCTTAGTAAGACTGCTGGCACATATCAGTCCACTCCTGGTCTGTTTGACATTCAATTGGATGATATTCTGATTGCAGCAAGCTCTGGTGTTGTTGCTAGAGTTACTGCTACAAGTCCGTATCAGGATCCCACGACTCAAGAGTTTATTTCTCAGGTCAACATCTCTGAAGGTGCGTCCTTCTTCGGTCTGCTGTTTAATAGAATTACTTCTATCAATTATCAAAATGTTGTATTGGATGATATCTCAGCATCTCAAATTTCTATTGTAGATTTTGATGATAATGCAACAGCATTTGACTCCAAATTCCCTGCAAATGAGTTGGTCAATAATATTGTCATTGATGTTGTTAATACTAATGGCACCTTACAAGAAGGTGAGTTTATCAGAAACAATAGACTGGATATTGGTAACGCAGTTGGAGATTTTATCTCGGATGAAGAAGCAGTTGTTAGAAAACTTACCCATAAGGATAACACTCAAGGTAATGGATTCTTCTCTGCTGGCAATGTAATTAGAAATACCACTAGTAAAGCACTAGTTGTTGGATATAACGTTGCTAGACAAACTGTCTATCTTGGCAGAATGGGCAGATCTAAGACTACAGGTGAAGATTATCATTCTTTCAACTTTGTCGCAGGTGCGTCACTCAATACTTACAATAAGAGATGGGGTGCATCTTCTCTGGCACTTTCTCCTGGCACTTCTGTCCACACTTTCGTAAGTGGTGTTGCGGATGCTATTACTGCAGATAATGCTGCAACATTTACTGCAGCAACTGGCACAACATATGATCCTATCACTGGAGTCATGGTTGTTGAAATTGGCAGTCACTCCTTAACAACATCCAACACTGTTACTATTGCTGCTGATGGTGTTGTATTCACTTGTGCTCAGGACAATAACGGATCAAATAAAGCATATCCTAGAGCAACTGATCCTCAGTTTGGTCAACAGATTGCAATTACTGCAGTCACTCCTACGACTATTACCATCAACGTCGGCACAGTCCCTGTTGATGAGTATGTAACTGTCAACACATCTACAGAATTCGGATTTGGCACAAATAACTTCACGCTCGAATGTTGGATTAACCCCAACTCTGTTGCAGCAGGAAGTAAGACAATCCTTGATCTTAGATCTACCGCTACTGAGTTAGCACCTTATATCTATCTTGACGGTGCAAATGTCAAGTACTTCAACAATGGCAGTGTCGTTATTGCGGGCACAACAAACTTGGTTGCTGGCACTTGGTATCACATTGCATTGTGTAGAGATGGTAGTAATACTAGACTGTTTGTCAATGGCACTCAGGATGGCACTACTTATTCTGATGGCAGCAATTATGGATCTACTAAACCAATTAGAATTGGTGGTAACTATGCTGGATCTTCGGTCTTCCCAGGTTACATTGATGAGTTAAGAGTATCTACAAATTCTCGTTATACTGCAAACTTTACTGCTCCTTCTGGTATCCATCAGGGTGATGCAACTACTGTCTTGCTTGCTCACTTCGATGGCACTTATGGTCAGCAGTATACTGATGATTGGTCTGGTGTCGCTACTTGGAATAATGGTGATGACTTCTGTAATGATGCAATCCGCGAAACCCAACGTCAAGCAGGTGCTCCTGCTGGATATAATGGTAAGACTCATAGATATGCAGATGCTGCACGTCTTCTGGAGAATAACGCAGATCTCTTAGCAAAAGAGTCTGTCTATCTGATGCGTCAGCAATATCCTGAATTGGTTATCCCAGGCACTAGATTTACACCTACTGGTGCAACTTATGATGCATCTACTGGTCTTCTGTCTATGACAGTTAGCAACAACACATTGACAAGTGGTGGTCAATTGACTCCTACTGGTGCAACTTATGATGCTGCTACTGGAGTAATGGTAATTACCAAGAGAGATCATGGTGTTACTGATGGTCAGAGAGTCAATATTAAAGTTGATGGAATTAGATTCACCTGTGCTCAAGATGGTAATGGTAGCAACCACGACTATCCTCGCGCAACTGATCCTGCTGCAGGCAGATGGTTAATCGTATCCAACGCAACTGCAAATACATTTGAGATTAATGTTGGTGCATCTCCTTCTGGTCAGCAATATGCTCATACATTCGTTTCTGCAGTCTCAAATTGCATCACAGTTGAGAATGACAGAATTAAGATTGTCAATGGTGCTCTGACATTCACTTGCTCTAGCGACAATAACCAGACTGAGGTAACTTATCCTCGTGCAACTGATCCTGCTTCTAAGGATCAAGCACTGCCAATTATCTCTTCTAGCTCCACAAACCTGACAGTTAACGTTGGCACTTCACCATTCGTTTACTTCCAACCTAGCACTGCAACTTACGATCCCGCTACTGGCGATTTCGTAATGACTATTGCCAATCACACACTTAATGTTGGCACTAAACTTCGCCTCAAGAATGGTGGATTTACATTCACTTGTGCTCAGGATGGCAATGGTAGTAATCATGAATATCCCAGATCCACCGATCCTTCATACAATACCACTCTGAATATCAGTGCAGTTGGCACAACCACAGCAAACATCACGACGGGCACGACTTACGTTGCAAGCACTGGTGTTTTGACTGTCAAGTCAACTGGTCACGGTCTTTCTGCTGGTAACATGATCCAGATTGCTACCGATTCATTGACATTCACCTGCACAATGGATTCTAATGCTACTCAGCATACCTATCCTCGTGCAACTGATCCAATTTCTGGTAAGTGGGTAGAGGTCTTGTCTGTTGTTGATGCAGATACCTTTACTATTAACGTTGGCATGTCTCCGCCAGCATCTCAATATACCCACACATTTGTTTCTGCAACTGCTGGTGCTTTAATCAAGCAAACTGGCACCGTTACGGTTAACGTTGGTATATCTCCTGCTGGTCAGCAATATGCTCACACATTCGTGAGTGCTGATTCTGATGCAGTTATTACTGGTGGTGCTTATGCCCACACCTTTGTATCTGCTGTCACTAACGGCGTTATTGGTGATGAAAAGATTAACTGTGAAGATGATGTCCGTGATGTAAACGCAAGCATCCTGAGAGATCTCCGTAACGGAAGTAATAGTTACACTTGGGATACCTCTGCACTGTATGTTGATCGGACTGCTATTCCCGTTATTCTCAATCACGTTGAAACTGAAATTGATCAGACCCTCTGGACTTATGAGAAGTATGCTGAGTTAGCGAAGAAAGTTATTAACAATGAGTTGATTACTATCGCTGGTCCTCATGGTGAGACACAGTTTACTGATACTACCATCTATGACTCCAACAATTATGGCAGTCTGACGCAACTTACTCCTACTGGTGCTACATATGATCCTGCTACAGGTGATATGGAGATTACCGTTGCTGGTCATCCTCTGACCACAGCATCCAGAGTAAGTCTTGATACTGAGTCATTCACATTCACTTGCACTGCTGATGACAATCTTCTGCAGACTGCATATCCTCGTGCCACTGACCCTGCTGCCAATAGAGTCTTACCAGTCACTGCAACTACAACAAATACATTCACTGTTAATGTTGGACCTTCTTCGCAGGATGATCAATATACGCACACATTTGTCTCTGCTACCACAGGCGCAGTTGACGTGCTTGATTATACCTCTGCGGATTGTGCAGATGTTAAGACAACTATCGACAACTTAGTTGATATTCTGACTGATACCCTCACAAATGCAAACGCTGCTTCTCCTGTAGATCACCTTGCATCTGTAACCAAAGTCATTCCTGCATATGAGTGGAAGGGTGCATTTGTTGATGCTCTCTATGAGATTGAAATACCTCTCACCGATGTCTTCAATCCTGATGAAGTTATCTATGCAAACCAGATTGATGGTGATGATAGATACAGATTCAAGGATGCTGCAAGTCTTATTCGTCTCAACAGATCTGCTATTGTAGATAAGACTGCTGTAGACATGATTGATAGATATCCTGAGTTGGCACTCTCGATGCCTAGAAATGGTGATGGATCTGGCGCAGGCACATTGAGATGTAAAACTGACCTTGGAATTATCCTGGATGGTATTGCTACAGACCTCGAAAATGGAGGAAACTTCAATACTGTCCAAGGTGTAAGTTTCTATCTCGGACAGAATGATGAAATTTTACATGTAAGACTGCAACTTCTGCAGTCTACTTACGCACACAACCGCCTTGCATTCTACGCAAAGCAGGCAGTTACTGGTGATCTTACTTCCGACAACACTGATTCCGTTATCGTTGGTGACTGGGGTATTACAAATGATCCTGGTGGTTGCGCTAACGTTACCTCTGCAATCGATACTCTTATCGATCTTGCAAATAACATGCTCGCACCTACAGGTGACAGATTCAGAGACGCTGGTGATCTTCTCCACTTCAATAAAGAGTTTATTTCTGATGAAGCAACTCTTGTTTTGGATGCAGACTTTACATATAATCTCGGACCATCATCCTATCGTGCATTTACATATCCTTCTGGTAATGCTACGGGTAGAGAAAACTGCAAGGACGACATCAAAGATATTCTTGATAGCGTAATTAGCGATCTACTCACAGGCGGTAACAGCAATACTGTTAAAGCAATTGAGTTGTATCTGAGTGCTGCTGGTGGTATTACTCAGGTGGAAGATGAGATTCTGCCTACCATCTATGCTTTCCAGCAAGTAAGATTCCTCGGTAGAAAGGCAATTAGAAATCTGCTTCTCGATCGTGGTGGCGGTCCTACTGGTGACCAGTATAGAGCAGTCTATACGTTTGAAATTCCTTATACCGACGACACTATTACCGATTCTACAGGAGACTCTACTTACACTGATAATGAGTGTGCAGATGTCATCAGAGCATTTGATTCTCTGATGGATCTCATCATCGACACGCTGACTCCTGGAGGCACTGCTTCTAGAGGATCTGGCAGAATGTTGCTCTTCAATGAGAATTACTATCGCGACGAGATCCAAAATAGAGTTACCAGTCAGTGGGGATCTGGATCTTGGACTTATGACTCATTCCTGGCAGACATGTTGGATAATACTATCCATGACATGGTTACCACAGATGCTAGCAATTATATTACCGCAAGAAATATTACGCTTACGGGTGTAAGTGATGAGTTTACTATTGGTGGCACTGTCACGTCGTCGGGTGGTGGCGAGGCAACCATTCTTGAGTGGTATCCTAAAATGGATATGTTAATTGTTGGCACTGTTGTTGGCACAGCGTTTGCTGACGGTCAAACTTTAACTAATGGCGCTGCATCGGGTACGATTGCTGCTAGTGGCGTAGGTGCAACTTACAATTACTATCCCACAATTTCTAATGTAGAAACTCTTAAGTATGCTCGCACAGTCCAGTCTACAGTGTCGGGTGAGGTTGCTAACACTAACCTCTTTACCAATCCTGAGCAATACAGCTCAAATTGGACCTTTACTCAGGGTGCATTTACTGACGATGTTGTTACTGCTCCTGATGGCGAATTTAACGCAGATCTCGCAGCACCTAATACCACCGTTGGTCAGCATTTGATCTACAGAGACTATAATCTGACTTCGTTTACAACCTTTGACGGAGAGGGTGCTAGATTTGATAGCGGCACAGAAACGTTTGACACTGGATCTAGATTTGAGAGTCAGACGTTTACCTTCTCCGCAGTTATGAAGGCAAAACCTGGCGCTGCTCCCTTCGACAAGATTCGTTTTGCAATGATTCTTGATCCTGGTGCAACTTCTAAGGATGTTGTATTTGACTTGAATCTTTCTGATGGATCTTTCGGCAGTATCTTTGCTGATGCAGGTGCAACTGTGGAAGCATACGGATCTGTCCCTCTGGGTGATGGTTGGTATAGAGCATTCATTACGCTGACATTCTCCTTCGGTATTGGCGTAATCAGAAACCAAATCTTTATCAAGAATAACGATGGTTTGATCTCTTACGCGGGTGATAACAGCAACGGCATTTATGTCTGGGGTGCAAAACTTGTCAAGGGTGGTCTTGATCCGTATGTATCTCAATCGGGTGTTACATTCTTTGCTGATAATGACTTCAACATTAAGAATTATATTCTTGATAGTCTCGAAGAATTCTATGAGCAAGCACTCAATCAGACATTGGTTGATCCTTCACCTCTTGCAAGTTTCATTCCATATGTGAATGGCGGACTCGCGAGCACATATGTCACGTCATCTTGGATGAGTGTTATTCGTCGCAACTTCTCTATCATTAGAAACCAGTTGCTCAACGATACATTCATTACTACGATTGATAACCGCAGTGGTGTGGTGGTCCCTGGCAAGACTTATGGCACGCGCAATATCCCAGTCGCACTGGGTGGAGATGTTGGACCTGCAGATAATATCTACGGTCTTTCCAGTGATGCATACGCAGAAATTGAATTCATCCGTCAGAATGAGGCAAAGGTTGTTAAGATCTACCAGAGATTTAGAATTAGTGGTGATATTGTTGGAGATCCTGAAGATTTTGCAGTCGGTGAAGATCTCAGCAGCGGTGTAAATACCTGCACTGTCTACGCCAAATATGAAGATGAAAACAACAAGTATTTTGATGTTTTCGTTACAAACGGCAGTTTTGCTGCTCTAAATGTCCTCACGGGCGAGAGTGGTCAGACTGGTGAAATTGGTGCAATTGAGGATCGTATTCAGGTAACTAATCGTAGAGGCACCTTCGATCAAAGTATCGAGTTTAAGGGTTATACTTCTGGTGCTACCGCAGATGTTGAAGAATTACACCTCGCAGAAGGTGCAGTCCTGACAAATACTGGCGGTAAACTGACTCTTGACACTGCGTCTTTGGTTGGTGAATTTGAGACTACTTCGGTTGTCTACCCTGAGAGTTCTTCTGAATATCTGGAAGTTGCTAAATTCGCTGGATTTGATGTTAAGGTTGGAGATAGAGTTGCATCCGCTGGTCACGTTAGACTCGGAATCAACATTGTCAACAATCAAAACACCTTTGTCGTTGGTAACTATGTCTACAAAGTTATCTCTGGTGTCTTGAGAGACAACTCTAATTACGGCATCATTACTGAAGTCGATCTTGATAATAACTACATCTATGTTTCGATCGTCGCGGGTGATATTGCTAACGGAGACTTTGTTGGTGACTATGGTGTCGGTGACGTGCCTCTTGGATTTGCAACTGTCAGCACTAAGATTATTGTCGCAGGTGCCGCCGCAGGTCTGGTCCAAGACATTCAAGTTGCTGGCGTCAATAAGAGATTGTATCTCACAGATGTCATCGGCACCTTCAGTAACAGAGATACGATTATCTCGGTTGATAACTATCGTGCAGCAGTTGTTGAAAGAGAAATATTACGCGCTCGCGTGAGAAGATTCTTCAGAGGATTTGATGGCGTCCAGACTTCATTCAAACTTACCAACAACAATGGTGATCCATACTTCCCCGATCCCGCAGGACATATGCTCATCTTCGTCAATGGTATCCTGCAACCTCCTGGTGCAACGAATGCATACACAGCATTCTCCGATCAAATTCAATTCAGTGAAGCACCTGAGCTTGGATCTTCCTTCACAGGATTCTATGTTGGTAAACTCAGACAGTTGGATGATATTTCTTTCGACTTCGACTCGTTGAGACAGTCTTTCAACCTGAAACGTGATGGCACATTCTACTCCCTGACTCTGACTGACGGTGTTGTATCCAGCACCATTAGACCAGAAAATAACATCATCATTTCGCTGAATGGTGTTATTCAAGAACCTGGAGTTGGTTTTGAGATTGTTGGCTCTAGAATCATCTTCTCTGAGATTCCTCGTGTCGGATCTACTTTCGTAGCATTCTCCTACATCGGATCTGATCAGGACGTTGAGGCAGCAGATATTGTCCCGCCGATTGAGCCTGGTGACTTCATTGACATTCAGGGTGAAACTGACGATCGTGAGGTTGCAGTTATTGAATCTTCTAACTCACTGATTACATTCGATTATCTCGGATCAATCTTTGGTAAAGGTGCTAACGCAACTGCAAATCTAACTTCGGGTAGAGTTGAGAGTGTCAGTGTTACCGCAGGTGGATCTGGATACACATCTAGACCCAATGTAAGAATCGACTCCATCTCTGGTTTCGATGCACAAATCCGCGCTCTGGTTGGAGTTTCGGGTGTGGTTATTTCTAATCCTGGTAGTGGATATCAAAATCCATCTATCGCAGTTGAAACTACAGTCCCCGACGATTGGGTAGCACCAAATCTTGCAGATTATGGTGAAGAGATTATCGATCCAGAGATCCTATAAATAACTAAAAATCGTGGCGAGAAATGACCAAACAATCACTTAATCTTGGCTCTGCCGCCAACGACAACACGGGGGACACCCTCCGCGCTGGCGGCACTAAGATCAATGACAACTTTACTGAGCTATATTCAGCAATAGGCAACGGTGCCAACCTCCAGATTAACGTTGCTAACGCTGGATCTGGACAGGTGTTGAAATATAATGGCACTAGTTTTGTGTCAGCAGATCTTACTGCGCTGACAGCAGCGTTAGATGTAAATGGCAACTCTATCATTTCATCTTCAAATCAGAATGTCACCGTTGCTCCTAATGGCACTGGTGATATTCGGTTGTCTGCTGGTAGTGTAACAAGTGTATTTGATGGTGCCACGGGTAACGTTGATTTTCCTACGAAAATTTCATATAAAAACGAGTATTCCTCTTTAGCAGCTGCTCCTGCAGCTGCTACCTATCCTGGATATTTCTTTACGGTTGATGGTGATGATAAACCATATGTGAATATGAATATCACCACGGGTGGTGTTGGTGATACTAGAGTTGAATTGTTGACTCAATATACAACTGTTGGTGATCTTGCAGACATTGATGTTTCAACGACTCCTCCCACAAACAATCAAGTTTTGAAGTGGGATGGCACTAATTGGGTGCCAGGTGATGATAATGCTGGTGTATCTAGTATCACTAGTTTTGCTACAGTAAATGCTGATACTGGCACAACAACAGCATCTAGTGAGTCTGATGCACTTACTATTGCAGGTGGATCTAATATCACCACTTCCATTACTGGTGATACTGTAACGGTTGCATTTAATGGCACGCTTACCACAACTCTTGCTGCTCTGACAGATACTGATGTTGCTGGTATTACTCAAGGAGACTCTCTTTATTGGAATGGATCTGATTGGGTTGTAACTCGCAGTCCAATTACTTGGTGGGAATTGAATGCTGACGGTATTCAATCATATACCTTTGCTGGTCCTGGATTTACTGGCACTGCTATGGATCCCACGTTATATGTCATGCGTGGTATGACATATGCTTTTGACAATAGTGTGCAAGGTGGTGGACACCCCTTTAGAATCCAATCTAGTAGCGGTCTTTCTGGCACTCCATATACGGACGGTCAAACTGGTAGTGGATCTAGTGTGCTTTATTGGACTGTCCCCATGGATGCACCTAGCACTTTATATTATCAATGCACACTTCATTCTCTTATGAATGGCACCATCACAGTCGTAAGTTAATAAAAAATGGCAAGGACTATCCCTGGATCTGGAGCTGTCATTGAGCCAATTTTCAATGACGTTTTTGGCGTAAGAGCAGTAAAAGTAATAGAAGGCGGATCTGAATATACTTCTTCAGACCCACCGAGACTAACTATCAATGGATGTGGCACTCCAGTTGAGGAAGCATTGCTATATCCAATTATTGATGATGTATCTGGAAGAATTACTCATGTTAGAGTTTTAAATTCTGGAAGGGGTTATGATCCTTTAAGACTTGCTATCATTCCTGAGCAAGACACACCTGATGTTGTGTCTTCTTTTGATATTAGTAGAATTTGGCAGTCAGATCCAAATTCACAAACCACAGGCACCTTTGCAACCGACACTGATAGGTATACTGTAGTTTCTGACAATCATCCAAAACCAGCAGATTTTGGCACAGAAAGAGAGCCTGGTGGCGGTCCTTTGGATGACCAAACATTCAATCAAACATTTGTTTATAGAGGCGGCAAAGATGTGCCTCGGTTTGATGAAAGACCAATAGAAAGAAATAAAGCACTGGGCATTATGTCCAATGGTGTCCTGTTGCATACTCCCGATTGGGCGATTGCAGATGACACTCCAGTAGGTTTTAACGTAGACTCTGTTAGATATGATTACTTAAAAAATGCAGACGCTTTTGATGGTATCGTTGATGGCAATCAGTATTACTACACTTCCAATAAATTAATCAACCATTTTGCAGAAACAAATGGTGTATTTGAAAATGGAAATAAAGAGGAATTCGTATGGAATGTGAAAACTGAGTTAGATAATATAATGCTCTCAGTTTTCAACGTTGTTGAGCAATTGGGTGAAGTTGAAGTTGGTAGAGTTGTAGAAAAGGTTGGTGGTAGTTTAGTTGATGGCACTTTTGCGAGAGGCGAAATTGCAAAAATTGTAAATGATTCAAATGGAAATCCCAGTAGAATTTACCTTAGATTAGTCCAAGGCACATTTGAAAATGGAGACAATCTCCTTGGATCTACTGGATTTACTATGCAAGTAAATGCAGATCCAGTTACATTCCCGAATGGTATTTTCTATATTGATTTTGGTGATGAAGCACATGAGTTTGGTGACTTCGCGCCAGGTCAATACTATTTGGCACCTGAAAATATTCAGGTTCAAAGAAATTATTTGATTATTTGGAATCAATCGGATGCATCTAATCTACCGAATGATATCCATCTTGGTGGTCACCCAATGCAGTTTAGCACCACCCCTGATGGTCCTTTGAATCAATCACCAGGCACACTGTATTACAACAGCACTGGAGCGTCTGCAGCGCCCTCTGCAGACTACGAAAATGAGTTTCGTAGTACATTCATTATGAATGAAGATGAGACAAATAGAATTTATTACTATTGTAAATTCCATCGCTACATGTCAGGTGCAGCAGGTGATGAGGGATATATGGTCCTCAGTCCTGAGATTGAAGATGAAGAAAGACCTAATAACTACTACATCTCAGATTTCTATACTGATGGATTAACAAATGATTATTCTCGTCATGTAACGGGTCACTCCAGAATCTTAGGATTGTCATTTGATGGATATCCGATTTATGGTCCTTATGGATATGATGCTTCTGGCAATGCTGTCAGAATGTCTTCCTCTTATAGATTTAAGGTTGGATCTGAGATTGATGGTGCTAGACCCATAGTAACAACTGCTGGCACTGTAAACTATACGGTTACAACTAACAATAATCAATATTTGATCGACGGTGCTGCACCAGCATTTTTGAATTTGGATCGTGGCAAGACTTATGTATTCAATTTAGATGATGCATCAAACTTAAATCTTCCATTCCTTCTTTCAACTGCAGAAGATGGTTGGCATTCTACAGGTCAATCAGTAGATATTGGTAATACAAATTATGTGTATTCTGATGGTGTAGAGTATATTCTGGATGGATCTCCAGTAACTTACGACAATTATCTTGCGCTGTTTAACGGCTCTACAACTAGAGAAGTTAGATTTACTCCTAGAGCAAACTCCCCTAGACTTTTATACGTCTTTGGATATCCTATTGTTGGTGTTGGATTTAGATGTGTCCAAGATGGATATTTGATGGGAGATCTGATTCAGGATTACATCTATGAAGAAGGTCTTGGAGATCTTGATAAGCATAATGGAAAGTTTGCAGTAACGCCAGATTATCCTAATGGCACATATGCATACTTCATGACGACTGATTCTAGTGACAATCCAGTATATCCATATGTAATTGGACCAGAATTTTATAGCACGCCACAGTATCCTGGAAGTGAAGTGCCTGCTTTGGCAAGTAGTTTCCCATCTGGTGCTAAAGGCGAAATTGTTTTGAATAATAATGGCACTGTGGGTTATGTAAAAATGACTCGTAACGGTGATGGATACTTTGGACCAGCACAGGCAAGAATTCTCGGTGGAGAAGGATCTGGCGCTACAGCGTCCCCAGTTGTCCAAACTGTAACTAGTTTGTCTCTGCTCCAAGAAGGTAGAAGTTTTGCTACACCTCCAACACTTATTTTTGAAGGTGGTGGTGGACAAGGTGCAAGAGGTAGAGCGCAGATCAATACGGCAGGTAAAGTTACTAGCATCTCTATTAACGATCCTGGCGAATTCTATCAAGAAGCACCCTACATTTTAATTACTGGCGGTGGTGGAATCGGCGCTAAGGCAGTTGCTACAGTTGATCAGGGTGTCATTACAGGCATTACAGTTACTGATCCTGGTAATGACTATACCAATCCACCTAATGTTATCTTTACCAAACTTGTCAATCTCAAGAGAAAAATTAGAGCTAGACAGGCAAACAACTCGGTAGAAAATTATATTACTGGTCTTTTAACAGATCTAGATTCTTCTTCTACTGATATTTTTGTCGATAGCACTGATGCATTCCCTGGATCTGGTAGCTTGATTATCGGAAATGAAATTGTTTCATATACATCCAAATCAAGAGAAAAATTCCAGAATGTAACTAGAGGTAAAAATTTCAAATATGATCAACGGGTCATTCTGGATACAACTCAGAATGATAGTGATGGCAATTCCACATATGATTATAATGTTGGTGATAGAGTAATTCGTAGAATTGAAAATCAAAATAATAAGATTGCTAAAGTATATGATTGGAATCCATCAACCAGAGAATTGCTGGTTACCTTTGAAGTTGATGAATTAGCATTCATCGATGGTGGCATTCCTTCTACCGAAGATGCTATCGTCCAATTTGACGCTGGTGTTGCAGCATCTGCACCTTCTGGTTTCAATCCACACGTCCTGGAAGAAGAGCTTGGTAGCAGTATCGTCCTGCTGACAGAACCTATTGGATTATTGACTGATAGAAGATTTAATGATGACAATGTAGAAGACCCTGCAAATCCTGGCACATTTATTGGTGATGGTATTCCTGATCTCGATAACACAGGCACAGACTATGTGAATCAAATTGCTCTTGATGGTGGTATCTTCAGTTCTCTATATGGTATTGAGGAAACCATTGGTGGACAAAACACAACCTTATTCCAAGTTGGTGATCAGGTTAAAGATGCATCTATCCCATTCAAGTATGCAACTATTCTGGAAGCAGGTGGTTTGAGTGAGGGTGTGCCCCATACTGCTACCATGAATATATACATTGACCGTAATGATAATAACGGTCAAAACTATTTCCCTGAGGAATTAGTTACTGGTGAAGTTTCTGGAGTTAGAGCAACTGTTACCAGTTGGAATAATCAGGATGGTATTCTTACCGTGAGAAATGTTGTGCCTTTCAACACAGGGAATCTTAATGTTGGTATCAATGGTATCTTATATAAATTCTCTGATACGGGCACCATTATTGATTTTATTGTCCAGAATCCTGGTAATGATTATTCACTCACCCCAACAATTGCTATTGAAAATGCAGGCGATATTCAAGCAACAGCAACTGCTGTCATGACAACTGCAGGTGACCAAATCTCTTCTGTGACTGTCAATAATGGTGGTTATGGATATTCTCAATATGTTGATGGATTCTATAACACAAGACCGACAATCACGATCAACAATGACCCTAGCGATACCACAGGCACTGGTGCAGTATTGCAAGCTATTCTGGGTGGTGAGATGCTCATCGGAAACAATGGTGCCAGATATCGAATCAAACGTGTCGAATTTGATTTACAATTAAGGTCTGAGTAACCTTAATAAATAGACAAGAGGAATACTAGTCCCTATTTAAATGGCCGCCCTACTAACTGATCAATTTAGAATTTTTTCTGCGAAGAAATTTATCAAAGCCCTTGAAGGTCCTGTCGCCACCCAAAGTGACGATGTAGCAGGTGCAACGAGAGATCGTTTGTACATCTTTATTGGGCGTCCCCAATCATGGGACAATGAAAATTCACCGCCGCAGGCAGTTGATTCTTTCCAAGAATTTTCTGGATCTTACGATGACATGATCGCGCTAAAGCGTGTATTGGCATCTGATACGATTCAGGTT